>Ga0209430_1000103_pt1 | contig 128813 bp, 123 predicted proteins | sample BarGraIncub1133A_FD_184504 | JGI IMG/M metagenome (GOLD analysis project Ga0209430, IMG submission 184504) | Arctic peat soil microbial communities from Barrow, Alaska - Barrow Graham LP Incubations 11-33A (SPAdes) (version 2) | ecosystem: Environmental > Terrestrial > Soil > Wetlands > Peat...
CTGACCATGTTTGCGTCCATGCAATTTGATCCACGCCTGATCTGGGACCCGCTTCAGAAAGAGAGAACCCAATGACCGATACGCCTCAAAAGCCCGACACCTCTGACATTCCCGACGCAATCAGCGAACCGAAGCGGCGCTTCTCGATCCAGCTTGTCTGGATCATCCCGATCGTCGCGGCGCTCATCGGCCTTTCGCTCGCGGCCAAGTCTTTCATAAATCGCGGAGAGACCATCACCATCACCTTCAATACCGGTGAGGGGATGGAGGCGGGCAAGACCAAGATCAAGTACAAGGATGTGCAGATCGGCGAGGTGAAGGGACTTGCCATCGCCAAGGACCGGTCTCACGTAGTCGTGACCGCCGAACTGTCGAAGGATGCCAGAGGACTCCTGGTAAAAGACACACGATTCTGGGTGGTGCGCGCCCGGATATCGGGCGGTTCTGTTTCCGGGCTCGGTACGCTGGTCGGCGGGTCCTACATTGGCGTCGACGCCGGCACCTCGGCCGAAAGCCGGGACGAATTCATCGGTCTCGAGACACCGCCCGCGGTTTCGCTGGACGTGCCCGGTCGCCAGTTTACCCTGCACGCCGCCGACGTCGGCTCGCTCGACACCTCCTCGCCGATCTTATACCGTCGTATGCAGGTGGGACAGGTGATCAGCACCGAACTGGACCGGGACGGCAAAGGGGTCACCATAAAGACCTTCATCCGAGCCCCGTTCGACCAGTATGTTAAGGCCGACTCCATCTTCTGGCACGCCAGCGGCATCGACCTGACCCTCAACGCCAGCGGCGTGAAGATCAACACGGAATCCATGGTTTCGATCCTTCTGGGAGGCATCGCCTTCCAGACCCCTCAGGACCGGCTTAACGCCCCCCCCTCCCCGCCCAACAGCGTCTTCCCCCTATTCCCCACCAGGGACGAGGCGTTGAAACACACGGAACCAATCGAGACCTACCTCCTCGTGTTCAACGAATCGGTGCGCGGCCTTTCCATCGGAGCCCCGGTGGATTTGCAGGGGGTGACCGTAGGCGAAGTAACGAAGATCGACGTGGCGCTTAACTCAGGGAATTCGGAATTCTCTATACCGGTCGAAATACAGCTTTATCCGGGGCGACTGCGGGCGCAGCACCGCACTACATCGCAGCAGGGCAAGCTCCCGGATTCCCGGGCTCTGCTCACCACGCTCGTCGCGCACGGTTTCCGGGCAGAGGTTAAAAGCGGAAATCTGTTGACCGGACAACTGTATGTCGCGCTGGATTTCTTTCCCAAGGCGAAGCCTGCGAAAATCGACTGGAGCTCAAGCCCTCCCAGGTTACCTACTGTCCCCGGCTCCATGGGGCAGTTGCAGAAAAAACTGATGCAGATCGTCCAGAAGATCGAGAAAATGCCGCTCGAGGAAATTGCCGTCGATGCCGGAAAATCGATACGCTCCCTCGACGCCACTCTGAAAAGCGCCGAGAAGCTGTTAAAGAACGTGGACGTCACGGTGGTCCCGGAAGCACGCTCGGTGCTTTTAGAGGCACGGCAATCACTGAAAGATGTGCGAAGTACACTGGGAGAGGCACGCAAGACTCTGGGCGGCACGAATCAGGTTCTTTCCGGCGATGCGCCGGTACTGCTGGACCTGCGCGAGACCCTGCGTGAGGTGTCGCGGGCGGCACAGTCGCTGCGGGTGCTGAGTGATTACCTGGAACAGCACCCGGAATCCCTGATTCGCGGTAAACGGGAGGACAAACAATGATGCGTAGCTTTGCTGTTAGAATAGTGGCTGGCTGTCTGGCTGCAGCTTTGGCCGGTTGCAGCAGATCACCACGGGTAACCTTCTACACCCTGGAGCCTGCTGCACAAGTCGATACCACTGCCACAGTCACGACTATCCCGGCGGTCGTTGTCGGACCGGTCACGCTCCCCGAAGTGGTGGACCGACCGCAGCTTGTGGTGCGCGTCGCCGCCAACCGGGTAGACATCATGGAGGAGCACCGCTGGGCCGAGCCGCTCAAGAGCGAAATTCCCCGGCTCATCGCGGAGAACCTGAGGCGCCTGCTCGGTTCAAGGCGGGTGTCGTCCTATCTGCAACATGCCGGCGCCGATGCGGAGTACCGGGTGCTGGTGGACATCCAGCGTTTTGAATCGTCGTCGGGGGAGGCGGTCACCGTCGAGGCCGTCTGGTCCCTGCGCCGTGTCGGGGGCGGCGCTCCGAAAACCGGTCACTCACTGGTGCACGAGCCTGTGGCAGCCGCAGGCTACGATCCCCTAGTGGCAGCGTATGGCAGGGCACTCCTCGCCGTGAGCGCCGACCTGGCAAAGGCGATCCGGGCCGAAGCTGCTTTGAAGCACTGACTGTGACGGCACTCATGTAAACTAATCACACTGTTACTTAGGATTCACACGCTTGTGGTATCTTTTCCCGCCGGCGACGAAACTGTCCGCAGACGTGGAATATATGAGGGATCCAATTCATTCATCCGTTCCCGGCCAAGTTCTTCCAGCGCCTCGCGTACCCGGTTTGCATCTGATATGAGTCCGGCCACATCCACCCACATGCAGGCATCAGATACATGGCTCAAGTGTTTTACCCCACTAGTGAGAACGCTGACTGCTCCGCCGTAGTTACCGTTACGCCAGTGAAGCAGGGCCACCGCAATCTGGAGAGTCCCCTGGAGGAATTCGCGCACCTCTCCCGCTTCGCCAATCCACAGATCTTCCAGTGTTTCATGACACTCATACCATTGACGTGCATTGAACTGCCGAATAGCCAGGAGCAGTTGGCCTGGCGGTGATTCATTACACTGTCGCATACGTTTAAAATCACTCCTCAACAATGAACATGTATTGGATATCAACCATGCCGACTAAACCGCAATTCCCCATCGAAGTATTCTACGACGGATCATGTTCCGTCTGTGCCACGGAGATAGGACACTATCTGCGCCAGGACCATGGCGGCAAGCTTCTGGCCGTGGACATCAGCGCCCCTGACTTCGACCCCGTACCTCACCACATCACCCTGGATGCATTCATGTACGAACTGCATGTCATCGACCAAAGAGGTGTGACATACCAGGGAGTAGAGGCATTCTGGGCCATCTGGCAGGCATTCCCCGCTTCAACCACGTATGGCATACTGGGTACCGTGATAACCATGCCGGTAGTGAATCCTGTCGCACGCCTTCTGTACAAGGGATTCGCCCGCATTCGTCCCTACCTGCCAAAGAGACACACCTGTGACAGCGGAACCTGCAGGATCAGCAAGAAGGGCTAAACTCTCAGCTACTCCACCGGGTCAGGGATAGGCAGTGAAAGTTTTTGACTCCTGCCCGGACGGCTGTGGAGAAATCGGTGTACGGTTCTTCACCGCAAACACCTCGATACCCGCCTTGGTCTCCAGTGGACAGACATTCTCGCAGATGCCGCAGCCGTTGCAGATTTCCTCAACCAGATACGGTTCCTTGACTGTCTTGAAGTGGCCGTCCAGCCCCATCACCTGCACGTCACGGGAGCGGATGGCCTTCTCGGGGATCGGGCAATGTTCTTCACAGACGATGCAATCGATCTTGCGGGCAAACGGCAGACAATGGTTTTTGTCAAAGACCGCCTTGCCGATCACTTCACGCCGCTTAGCCGCTACCGGCAGGGCCGGAATTGCCCCGGTCGGGCAGACCTGGCCGCAGAGGGTGCAATTGTATTCACAATACCCCAGGCGGGGAACCACCAGCGGGGTATAGATACCGGCGAGACCGGCCTGGTATGCCGCGGGATACAGTGCATTCTTCAGGCAGACCTTCATGCACTCTCCACAACGGACGCATTTCTTCAGAAAGTCATCCTCACCCCGTACTCCCGGTGGGCGGAGCAGGCGTGACCCCTTTTCGGGAGGCCGGAAACGAGCCGGCAGTGCCAGCAACAACCCGCCTGCCATGCCGCCCAGCAGCACCCGCCGCTCCGGCAGTAACGGACCGCTGCCCGTCAGTTTCAGTGACGGGCGGAATGATATCCTGTCATGAGGGCACCCTTGCTGACACTCCATACAGAGGATACATTCCTCCTTTTGTAGAACATCCCCGTCAAAGCTGGTCGGACATAATTCCCGACACTGACCGCAGTCACCGCAGAGCGCCGTTGGCAGCCGGTTGAAGGGGGAAAAACGCCCCAGCCATCCCAGCAGTGTACCCAGCGGGCAGAGGTTGCGGCACCAGTTGCGCGTTTCAAAACGCTCCAGGGCGATTATGCCCAGCAGGACCGCTGCCGAAAGAAATGCCAACGGGTAGATCGTATCACGGAACGGCAGCAGATTATCCCGGATCAGATTGTAAGCCGGCGCCAGAGCATCACGCCGCTCACCGATCGTATGGTACAGCCCCACCCACCCTTCCCTGGCTGCCAACCCCAGCAACGGGTATATAAAAAAAGTCAGGGCGCGGAGCAGAATGGCGATCGGATCCAGCAAACCACTCAGGTTGAGGTTGAGCAGCGATGCCGATAACAGCGGCAGCAGCAGCCAGTATTTGGTATTTCCTTTGAGAGCCCTGATCGGAGCACTCTTGCGGATCTTTGAAGTCACCAGATCGAGAACCGTTCCCAGCGGGCAGATCCAGCCGCAGAAAAAGCGCCCCAACAACAGCGTCGCCACAACCATAAGTACGGCCGGCAGCAGCAGCCAGGTCCATGTTTTTGCCGCCAGGAGATAACTGAAGAGCACCAGAGGGTTGACCCGGAAGAAGGTGTTAACGGCAGCATTGATCTCATCATGGCCACGGTATTCCGTCTGAACGAACAGGATCAGGAACAGAGCCAAAAAGATCAGCTGACAGATGCGGGCCGGGGTAAATTTCACGCCACTACGCCCTCACAACCCTGATCTTATTCAGGTTCATCTCCCCGAGGCCGCGTTTGAATGCCGCCACCGTTGCTGGGATATCGGCCGGTTTCATGCCGAACAGTGTCGTGGCAAAGGCATCGGCGGCGACCGTATCGGTCGAAGCGATCACCTTGTTAAGCACCTTGACGTCGGCGATATTGCCCCCCTGCGGCCCGTGAGCCGTCAAGATGCGGGTCGCATCAATAATCGTAAGATGACTCTTCACATGTGCGTTGACATCTGCCAGGGCAACAGCCAGGTTGCGATGAATGTAGCCACGGTTGCCCCCCATGATTCCCATGACATTCTTCAAGCCGAGCGTCAGCTTGGAAAGCCCGTGGTGTTTGGCGACCGGCACGTTGATGTAGACATTGGCCGAGAGCGCCTCGTCATACAATTCCCACTCCTTCAGGAACTGGCCGTTCAACGTGACCTTCCTGAAACGCTCCGGCTCAATCTGCTTGCAATCGACCCCTTTCATCCCTTTCAGCGCCCCCTCAATCCCGCTGTTGACATAACAACGGCGCGAATCGTTGCAGGTGGAATCGAATACCTTGACCTTTTTGGCGCCTGCCGCCAGACACTCCTCCACCACCGCCCGCACCACAAGCGGATGGGTATTGGCGGCAAACTCGGTCGAGCGGTCCCATCCCATATTGGGTTTGACCACCACGATATCACCGGGTTTGACGAACCGCTTCATCCCCCCCACAGCATTGATCGCCTTACGGGTGATGGCGGCATAGTCGGTCCCTTCCGCCACCGCCACCAGAGACTGTTCGCGAGCCGCGAGTGCTTCCTTGACCAGCATGGGCGCCAGCAGCACCGCCGTTCCGGTTGTTTTTATGAATGTCCGCCTGTCCATGCTATCCTCCTGTAACAGTAGATATCGGTGGATATATTCTACGCTACAGGACGTATTTTTCAAGTAGACAGTAGCGTTATTATCCACGAATGAATCTGAACCCTACTTTCTGATTACCCGACTGACCGCGGCAAAATCAGACTCTCCCAAGCCTTCTGCCAGGGCTTTTTTGTACAGTTCGTTCACCGTTGCCGTTGCAAAAAGCGGCTGGCCGATCTCTTCCGCCAACCGGAGCGCCAGGCGCAGATCTTTCTGCATATGTTTGAGCGGGAAGGCGGTTGGAAATTCCTTGTTGGCGGCAATCTGAGGCCCTTTCAAGCGAAACATCGGATTGGAAACAGCACCTGAATCCAGAACCTCCAAAAATTGACCGGTATCAAGGCCGCTCCCTGCCGCCAATGCCATCCCCTCACACAGTGCTGTCAGCACACCGGACATCACCAGGTTATTAGCCAGTTTCATGCGGGATGCATTCCCCACATCGCCAAGAAAGAGGATCTTCTTCCCCATTTTTTCCAGAGCCGGCAGTGACCTGTCATACAACGTCCTGTCACCTGATGCCATGATGGTCAGGGTAGCGTCCTCAGCAGGTTTCCGGCTTCCTGCGACCGGCGCCTCCAGAAACAGCGCTCCTTTTTCATGTGCCAGGCGTGCCGATTCAATCGAGGTTTCAACATCCACCGTCGACATATCCAGATACCCCGTACCCGGTTTCAAGCCGGCAATCAGTCCTTCAGCACCATCCCGAACCAACCGGACGGCAAGAGGGTTTGCCATCATTGCTATCACGACATCAGAACTTTCTGCCACCGCGCGGGGTGAAGCGGCCACCCGCGCCCCCAGAGCAGCCAGCAGAGTACATTTATCTGCCGACCGGTTCCATACCGTCACATGGAAACCTGCCTTTATCAGGTTTTCAGCCATTGCACTGCCCATGATGCCCAGTCCGACAAAACCTATCTTCATGTGTCACCTCCGTGCCTGAATGAATCTATTTTTGATGAATGTTTAGGAGTATGCAGGATTTTGAACGACAAAACCATACTGTTGTTAATCATCCCGGCTACTATCTGTTGTTGACATGACCGCTCAATTCGAAACATGATGGTTTTATTTTGAATACGTATCGGTATGCTGGAACAGATAAAGGTTGTATCAATTCTGGCTATCGGACATCCTGCCGAGATAAAAAGTCCCGTACCTGCCGAGACCCTCCAGCGCGACAAAATAAAAATCAACAGCTGGACTTGAAACCAGCCAAATGCGATACTATGAAAAAGCAGCAGGATCAAACAGGGACATCAAGGAGTAACATCATGAATGAATTGAATTCCAGCTACACCCGTCCCATGGGCAACGTGATAGCCAAACAGAATGCCCTTATCCGGCAGGTATACGCCTGGATGGGCGCCGGACTGATCATCACCGCTTTTATGGCGCTGGTCACACTTTCCTCACCGGTGATTTTCAACGCAATTGTGGGGAACCGGTTCGTGTTCTACGGGCTAATAATTGGAGAACTCGCCCTGGTATTCACCCTGTCCGGTGCCATCAACAGGCTGAGCGCAACGACGGCAACGCTCCTGTTCGTTGCATACTCGGCACTCAACGGCGTCACCCTTTCGGTTGTGGCGCTGGTCTACACCGCCAACTCGATCGCCTCGACCTTCGTTATCACGGCGGGCATGTTCGGCGCCATGAGCATCTATGGATACGTGACCAAACGTGACCTGACCTCATGGGGAAGTTTCCTTTTCATGGGGCTGATCGGTGTAGTGATCGCTTCGGTTGTCAATATTTTCGTCGCAAGCAGCACGGTTTCCTGGGTCATTTCCGGCATTGGGGTCATCGTCTTCATCGGACTGACCGCATACGATACCTGGAAGATCAAAGCGATGGCCGCTCAGGGAACAGAGGGAAGAAAGCCGGCTATCCTCGGCGCACTGACGCTCTATCTTGACTTCATCAATCTCTTTCTCATGCTGCTCAGGTTTACCGGCAACCGTCGCTAAAACACTCAGCAACCCCGATAGCAACCAGGGGTGAGGAAGGAAAAATAGGCATGGTACTGTTTTGGGTTTACGCGCAGGCATGGAAATGAGTCGCACCCACAGCCACAAAAAACATTCCACGTGCAAACCTCATACGCGAGGTCTGCACGTGGTCGCGCTCTTTGAAGGCGCCAAGGGATTGCTGGTCCTGTTGGCCGGCTTTGAACTTCTGTCATTCATCCACAAAGACATCCACGAAGCAGCCATGCGGCTGGTTGAACACGTCCACCTCAACCCCGCCAGCCATTACCCGCGAATTTTTCTCGACCTGACGGAACACATAAACGACACAAAACTCTGGAGCATGGCAGTGGCTGCGGCAATGTACTTTGTCGTGCGCATGATAGAAGCCGTCGGGCTCTGGCTGAGAAAATCGTGGGCGGAGTGGTTCGCAATCCTGACCGGCGGCATGTATATCCCGGTCGAGATATTTGAAGTCGCCCGTAGCGTAACCTGGCCGAGAGTCACCGTACTCGTCATTAACGTTGGGGTCGTGTCCTACCTGCTGTTTGTGATGATCAAGAATGGCGAGAACAGGAGAGCTTGAAGGTAGGGGTTCGTCCTCAGCGCCGGCAAGAGATACTAACCGTCAGTACATCAATTATTTCAAGAGGCGATTTGGTATCTTGCCTCCAGGAAGTTAGACGTTCCACTGCGTACAGCGTTGTACATTCACCCGGTAAGTCATCGGCTTCCCGGGTGAATGTCGTTTACGGCAATACCACCAGCAGCACCCCACCCGCCAGCACAGCCAGATTACAGACCGCCGAAACGGCATGAAGCTTTGAGAAGTCTTTCCGCAGCGGATGATCCTTGCTGGTCGTCTCAAAGGAGCCAATCTGCTGTTTCAGCTCTGCTGCGCGCGGCTCTACATAGAACGCCTGGAATGACGACACCGCCAGCATGATGACCAGCACAATCACCGGAAGCTTAAGATTAATCCCGCGACCCGCCAGACGGCAGACCAGCGCAATCACACCACAGGCCATTCCCCACCGGAAATAACCGGGAAACAGGTTACCGACGATACGTCCTGCAACGTCGCGGCTCTCGGTCTTGAAGAGGATCGGCGTCAGCATCAACGTAAATATGGCGTTGCCGCCGGCCCAGAGGCTTACCGCCAATCGGTACAACATGTCGACATACTGCATACTGCCTCCTTTTTGAGATTAAAAGATATTCAGCACTTCCGGCTCGGCTTTATTCGAGAGCCTTGGCATCATCAGCAAAATATTCCGATTCACCAAAGCAGGTTGTGGGAATACCCTTGTGCTGTTCGTAGGAAAGCGAAACCTTTTTACCCATGGATGCGTTGATCTTGCTGATCACCGCCCGGTCGCGCACTGAAAAAATGAACTTTTCCGGCAATGCACCAGGCACTGGCAACATTTGCAGCTCCCCTTCCCAGGTTTTGCAGAGCCACCCTTTTTCTGAGAATTTTTGGACGTAACCGATTCTCTCGCCCTTGGAATAGCTCCAGTTAAGCACGACCATGACATACCCTGCACACAGAACAACGACAGCTACAATCAGCAGCAAAGCTATTTTGACCATCTTTTTCCTAATTTCGTTACCCGTCATGTTTCCTCCACTATGCGTTATTTAAAGCCCGTCTTAACGGGAACAACTCGTACCCTGTGATTGGTATCGAGCATTTCACTACCTGTTTTTTTTACGATTGCCCCAACTGGCCCGGTGTTCTGAATTGTGCTGTTACCCTATCACAAGATAATCATTCTGGTCCTTTTTTTTGCAGAAGAACTCCCCGGTGACAGACTATCTCAACAACTGGATACTGTTGGAAAATGAGTACCAACAGGGGCCGGAGTTCCGCGGTTGACTTGATACTTTTTTGCGTTAAGCTACTCTTTGTACCAGGATCAAAACTACAACCCGATAATTTCGGGTAGAAACACCCCGAAGACTCGAACCCGTTCGTACAAATGATAGGACGGAAAATACTGGTGTGACACAAGGGACTTCATTGCGTATCTCTGTTTTGAAAGAGCCTGTTAACGGCATCAATCAGGAGGATATATGAAAACATTGCCATGGATAGCGTGTAGCTGTGTGTCGTTGTCGTTGGTTGCTTCTGCATTCGGAGTTGAGAAGCAGAAACCGTACCCGCATTACTGGATGAGTATTGCCACCAGTAACCAGAGCATACCGGGTATGCCGACCGGTATGAGCGGGATAGCGGCGATGTTTGGCGGCAAAAAAATGTTCGGACCACATCGTGAGCTGCTGTTGCAGCTGGAATCACCCACTGTGCCAAGCGGCGCATCGAAAGCGGATCATGAGATACCACCCGGGCAAAAAATGGGAGCGTCGCTGCCGCTTGTGACGCCGACGGTTGAAAAATCAGAATACGTGCCGCCAGAGCGTGGTAATCGCCCGGAAAAGTATGAAAAACCGAAGGCGCGGATGCTGATTTACTGGGGATGCGGTGAGACCATTGGCAAAGGGCAACCGAAGGTAATTGATACCGCCACCATGAGCCCTGCTGATTTCGGCAGGGCATTTGCCGGTCGGACGCCAACCCGCCAGACGCCTCCTTATCCCCGCAAGGGATGGACCTACAGTGAGTGGCCGAACAAAGATGACCGGACAGAAATTCCGGCCGAAAGTTCACTGGTCGGAAGCCACCTCGTCAAGAGCAACTATACTCCTGACATCTCGTTTGCCCTGGACGAAAAGCGGGACTTCATGAACCCGGTTGAATTTTCGCCGCTGCAGAGGTCAGCCGCAGGAGCACTGAAAGTGGAGTGGAAATCCATCCCCACCGCAATCGGTTATTTTGCGACCGCAATCGGGCATAACCAGGAGACTGGTGAATCAATTTTCTGGTCAGCCAGCGAGGTTCCGGAGCCAGGTTTTGCCCTGCAGGATTATCTGACACCGGGCGATGTCGCCCGCTTTATCAAGGGAAAAGTCATCCTTGATCCGTCAAAGACCGCCTGCACCATCCCCCCGATCTTCAAGGAAGGGCAACCGGGTATGATGCAATTTATCGCGTACGGAGAAGAATTGAACCTTACCCATCCGCCTAAGCCGAAAGATCCGAAGAAAAGATGGGATATTGATGGTCGGCCAAGGTACGGCTGAAATCGACCGCCATGATGCCACTGGTGGTCAATGACGGTGGAGACGCTTCACGCAAGGCGTCTCCCTCAAAAAAAGGGAGCAAGAGTACCGTTCATGAAGACGAGTCACGTGATGGCTCCCGCTCTGACAGTGAGAATCCTACTGCCGAGAAGGAGAGTCCGACGAAAGATATCGGCAATCGTCTCCGCGGGTTATTCGGTTTTTAACATGCGGTAATTATTGCAATCGGCTTTTCACAACTTTTGCATCGGAAGCCCGAATGTCTTCCGAATTTCGCGGGAACAGCCATAACTTCTCACGACATAATCAGCGGTTTCGCAGAGTACGGCACACTCCTCTGCAACGGCACGCCGGATATCTTTCGCCCCCTCCGTCTTGAGCCGTTGCGTTTCCTCTGGAACTTTGGCGTTGATGGCCTCAATCCGCTGAATCTCGGCCAGAAGGCTTTCGATAATATGCTGATTGGTTATTGTCGTATTGCCGGAAGCGGTTTTTTCTCCCGCGAGCCACTCTTTAGCTATTGCCACAATGCCACTCATTATTTTACCTCTATAGTTGGTATCTGTCCGTCAATGTGACTGACAGATACAGAGTAATTGAAAGCTACCGGCTTCATCGGGAAATTTTACTACGACGTTGACCAGATCCCGATTCCCATTTCAAGCGGGATGTCCTTTTTGCCCGCAAAGAAATTTTTCAATTGCAGTTTATCATCACTCAACTGAATTCCGACTTCAACGCCATGAAAGACATCAGACGAACTCGTGCCGTTCGAGAGCATGAGAACCGACGTGTTCAGTTGCCGCAGGGTCCGATAAAACTCCGTGATGTTCTTGATATTTTCCGGAAAAAAATCCTCAATCGGATCGAGCACGACAAGTTTTACCTTATAATATTCACAGAATTTTACCAGATAGGTGAGTGTTTTGGTATAACAGCCGGTAACATCCACCAGGTGTGATTGGGTTCCATAGCAGTCGTCGCACATTGAGATACAGGTCAGATTATCACCATTATACTGCAGCTTCTGATCGAACTCGGGTTCTGCTTTCTGCCATTCGCGACAGAGACGCTTGAATCGCCGGCAATTATCGTCATCAGTGTCCTGAGAACTCAGATATATGACGTGCCCTTGCTGACACTGGTATTTGCCAAGAAACGGGAGCCCCAGCGCAACAGACATTGCTGCTTGCATTGCAAGTGTAGACTTTCCGTAGATGCCGTTCGTCTTGAGGCATACCAGCGAGTTAGCCGGAATTATTTCCGCAATAGTGTACTCTTCCGGTTTCGGAGCGCTGACCTCCCGAGTGGCCCATTCTTTAATGCCGATGTGCCTGGCAAAGGGATTGTCTTCCATCATTTTTAGTGCCATCATCAGCTCCCTTTCATAATGGGGTTGCCAGACCGGCAACGTACCCGATGTCATCCATACCGCGTAAATATACGCGACGTCAATAGTGTAAAACTAATAAATCAGTTTATAATTCTCGGCAACGAACTGCCAACAAACAACACGGCCGGCCCTAAAACCGGCCGTTCAGCCTCAAGCCTCAGCCCCGTTGAGACTAAAAGCACCAAGCAGGAAACCCTGACCTTGGAGTTAATAGCGATCTACGCCACCTGACCCGCCAAACAACTCATTTTCACCTTTTTTAGCCCAATCAACCCTTGTCATACAGCCGACTGATTTAACGTCTTCACATAGTTCTGCTCATAGTATGTCAGACCTTACGCTTGTGACGTAAAAGTTTACACAAACCATAGCATCGACAATTATCTACGAACAAAGTGATGTTAGTCCGAGATGTTACGAATAGGTACAATTTTTGCTTTAAATTGGTATCAAATTGGCAAGTTTATATCTGTTCCATACAGAATAAAGAAACATTCACTCGATGAGCGGTACACAGTGACAAAGCCGACACCACCGCGAGGATGATGCGGATCTTCGGCACCTAAGTTACCGGAGACGTCACTATGCCAACAGCAGATAGTTATCAAGAAGCGATACGAAGAACACTGACGCTGCGTTCCGAAGCCCCCCCCGATGCAAGCGCGGTCGCCGAAGCCACGCTCCAAACATGGCACCGAATGGCCGACGAACTCGTACCGGTGATAGGCTCGCATGGTGCCGACGTCCTCTTCGGCCGCTCACTGTACATTACGAGCATACACTTTCCATGGCTTGCAATTGTAGGAGAGCATAGGAACAGCACAGCTCAGCTTGCAAACCTCAAGGCGCGCCTCGCTGACCGCGAAACGGATACCGCCGCAGAGGCGAGCTACACCCTTCTGGTGACCTTCGTCGAACTTCTCATAAGCTTGATTGGAGAATCCTTGACCGAGCGTCTGCTGGCTCCGGTCTGGGTACAGCGGCTACCGGCGTCTGAACAGGAGAGTGAAACGTGAATAACAAAGTGACCATACGACGACTTCATACTGGCGTACCGGGACTCGATGCGATTCTGGGCGGCGGCCTGCCGGAATTTTCCTTCAACCTCATCGTTGGGCCTCCGGGCTCCGGCAAAACGACGCTGGCGCACCAAATTATGTTCGCCTCGGCGACTCCAGAGAATCCGGCACTGTTTTTCACCGTGTTCGGCGAACCGCCATTAAAGATGCTGCGCTATCAGCAGCAGTTTTCCTTCTTCAACCTCGACAGGATCAATGAGTCAATTCGCTTCGTCAATTTGAGCGACGACGCTGCGACGGGCAATTACGAACAGGTGCTGGTTCGCATCACGCAGGAGGTCGAGACTTCCTCTCCCGCGCTGGTCTTCGTCGATTCGTTCCGGTCGATCATGCAGGAGAACCGTCGCCAGCCCACGGGCACAATCAGCCAGCAACAGTTCATCAATCAGCTCGGGATACAGCTGAGCTACTGGCAGGCCACCACCTTCCTGATCGGTGAATTTGTGTCGGGGGGCGACCCCCATCCGGTCTTAACTGTGGCCGACGGCATCCTGTCGCTGGAACAAAGCGTCTACCGGAATTCGATGGTGCGCAAGATACAGGTTCTGAAAATGCGCGGTCAGGAAACACGCCCGGGAATGCATACATTCCGCATCACCAGCAACGGCGTCGAAATTTTTCCGGCGGCGCTCATTCTCGGCGATACCGGGGTGCCGGAGACCTCCGTGTCATTGCGCAGCAAAGTGAGGCTGACGACGGGCGTGCCGGGTCTCGACGACATGCTGGGCGGCGGCTTGCCGTCGGGTTATTCGTTGCTGGTCGCGGGGCCGTCCGGATCGGGCAAGACTATCCTCGCCACGGCCTTTCTGGCCGAAGGCGTACGCCGGGGCGAGCCAGGCGTGATCGTCGCGTTTGAGCAGACGCCGAGTCAGTCCTGGGTCCGCACGCTTGACGATATGATCCGCGCCGGGCAAATCGGTTTGATCAATACCCGCTCGCTGGATCTGTCCATCGACGAGATCGTGCAGCATCTGACCGAACTTATTCATAAAATGAAAGCCACCCGGGTAGTGATCGACTCGCTCTCCGGGTTTGAACTGGCGGTGGCGCCGGCCTTCCGCGAGGACTTTCGCGAGTCGCTGTTTCGCATGTTCGTCGTGCTGTCCAACCTCGGCGTGACGGTGCTGATGACGTCGGAACTCGAAGACCGCTATATCGATCTGCGCTTCAGCCCCTACGGGTCGGCATTTCTCACCGACGCGATCATCGTCCAGCGCTACATCGAGGTGGAGAGTCGCTTACGGCGAGTCATGGCGGTCGTCAAAGTGCGAGCCAGCGTCCACAGCACCGAGATTAGGCTGTTCAATATCACCGATGACGGTATCGTCATCGGTGACCCGGTGCTCGACTACGAGGGAATCCTCGGCGGGCAACCGACGCGGGTGAAAGTGTCGAATCCGGTCAAAGGAGGCACGCCGTGACGAGCAAGAAGGTACATACTGAGCGCAAAGACGCGGCCGGGCAGCCGCATGAGGCAAAGGAACGCACGCTATCTCCGGCCTCGGAGCACGTAAAGTCCCTGGCCAAGCGCGAGGCGGCGGTCATCGCTGGCGAACAGGCGGCCGACCAGCGCAAAGACACAGCAGATCAGCGAGAAGATATCGCCGATCTGCGCCAAGAGGCCGCTGACAAACGCCAAGAGGCTGCCGACCTACGCCACGAGGCGGCCGAGCTGCGCGAAGAAATTGCCAACCTGCGCGAAGAGACCGAGATGGCCAAGGCCGCGATTAGCGCGCGCACCGAGTCGCGGCTGCGCGAAGCGAACGAGAACCTCGTCGTCGCGACGGTTCGCGCCCAGACGATGACTGATGCCGCCGAGCATGCTACTGCGCAGATGTCCTATATGGCCGAGCACGACTTTCTCACCGGCCTGCCGAACCGCGCGCTACTGACAGACCGCTTGGCGCAGGCAATCGTGCTTGCGCAGCGTCATGGCAGCAAGAAGGTCGCCCTGATGTTTCTGGACCTCGACCACTTCAAGCACATTAACGATTCGCTCGGGCATGAGGTCGGCGACCTGCTGCTGCAGTCGGTCGCTAAGCGTTTGCAAGCGAACGTCCGCCTCTCCGATACCGTCAGTCGCCACGGAGGCGACGAATTCGTCGTGCTACTGACCGAAGTCGAAGATAAGCAGGCCGCTGCCTTCACCGCCGAGAAGTTGATGGAGGCCATAGCCAAGCCCCATCTTATCAGTGGCCATCTGCTCCACGTTACCCTGAGCATCGGCATCAGTCTCTACCCTGACAACGGCAAGAGCGCCGAAACAATACTCAGGAACGCCGACACCGCGATGTATCACGCCAAGAGAAGCGGGCGCAACAAACACCAGTTGTTCACGACGAGCATGAATGTCCAAGCGGTGGCACGGCACTCCATAGAGCAGGCACTGCACCTCGCGCTGAAGCAACACGAGTTTGTGTTGCATTACCAGCCAAAGGTGAATCTCGAGACCGGCGCCATTGTCGGTGCTGAGGCTCTTCTGCGCTGGCAGCGTTCCTCCCGGCGCCTCGTGCGACCGGGACAGTTCATGAGCATCGCCGAAGAGTGCGGTCTCATTTTGCCGATCGGCACGTGGGTACTCCGCGAAGCGTGCCGTCAGACCCAGGCCTGGTTGCAAGATGGCCTCGACCCCGGCCTGATTGCGGTCAACGTCTCGGCGATCGAGTTCCACGGTAAGGATTTTCTCGCCGGGGTCGAGGCCATCCTGGACGATACCGGCCTAGACCCGCACCATCTCGAATTCGAGCTGACCGAAAGCGGCCTGATGCAGGACACGGAGCAGACGAAAGAGATCTTGTACGCACTTAAAGACCTCGGCGCACAGATTGCCATTGATGACTTTGGCACCGGTTATTCCAGCCTGAGCTATCTGTGGCGTTTCCCCATAGACTCGATCAAGATCGATCAATCCTTCGTGCGGACCATCAACGGTGATGCCGGCGATGGCGGCGAGGCCATCGTCAGTGCCGTCATTGCAATGGGAGCGAGCCTCAAACAGCGCGTCATCGCCGAGGGCATCGAAACGCGAAAACAGCTCGCATTCCTGCAATCCCATCACTGCGCCGAGGGACAAGGCTATTACCTCGGCCGTCCCGTGCCTGCGGAGAAATTCGCTACTATGCTGGCAAGCAATCGGCAGTAGCCGTCTGTTGAATTTTACGGAATTTTTTCAGCTCTTCTTCCGCATTCACCGGCGCCCCGTTCGCATTCCCCTTTGGCGGGCATCATTGTCCGGCTCCTGGTGAGGTATCTTTGAGACCGCGCACCAGAAACTCCGTAAAATATTTTTACACGTATGGCGCTTATGTTTACATATATGATTGCCACGACAGGTGACCACCTGAATAAGTCCAGTTAATTCGGTATGTTGTTTGTTGGCACATTCTATGCTGTTCAATACAAAGCCTCATTAAAACTAACGTAACTATGCTGAATAAAATTTTCACTCGATGAGTTAGTAAACCTTGGCAAAGTCAAGTACTCCGCGAGGGGTAACGGATCGCTGCGGGTCTTCACCAATGAAGATAGCCGAGCGACATGCACGTACAAACGAGAGAGGAGAACATGTCATGAAAAAATTACATCGCATTGTGAAGTTGTTGATCTGCATCGGGCTCATAACCGTATTCACGGGATGCGCAGCCACGCAGAAAAAAGAGAGTACCGGCCAGTATGTGGATGATTCGGTAATAACAACCAAGGTAAAAGGAGCTATCTTTGATGACGCAGCACTGAAAGTGTTCCAGATCAACGTCAAGACGTACAAAGGTGTAGTCCAGCTAAGCGGTTTTGTTGATTCGCAACAGAGTATCAAAAGGGCGGGAGAAGTTGCCGGCAGCGTTAGTGGGGTCGTATCGGTTGAAAACGATCTGAACGTAAAGTAGCTGACTCACAAACCATTTAAAATCACTATATTGGAAAGGAAAATGTATGAAAACGACAACTATACTGTTTCTGCTTTTTGCAGTCGCTTTGATCGGCATCACCACTCCGGCGTCCGCAGAGGAGGAGAAACCCAATAACTATGTGTTGCTCAAAGGCGGAATGTATTCACCCAGTTCGAATTTCGACCTTGATAATTTCAACGGCGGCAGCACGAGCCACTTTGATAGCAAGACCGGATTCGCCGGCGAGGTCGCAATCGGCCATTACTTCCTTCCCATGCTTGCCGTTGAAATGGGAGCCGGCTACTTTGAAAGCAAGGGTTCCCCGGCGGCAGAGGTCGGTGAAACAAAGTTGAAAGTCGTACCGCTGGTTGCAACCGGAAAAGCGTTCTTTCCGCTCGGGATATTCGAGCCGTACGGCTTGTTCGGCATCGGGGCCTACGTCACCGATATGAACGTTGACGGCAATACAGGTAACTACCGGGGCACCACGGTAGTTACCTATGGATTACACGCCGGCGCCGGCTTCAACATTAATTTTCACGACCGTATGTTTGCAGGTCTTGAGGGTAAATACCTCTGGGCCGAGCCGACATTCGGCGGCCATCATATCAAGCTGAACGGGTTTATTACGACCGCCGATATCGGATTCAGGTTCTGAAAGAATAACCGTACGTTTTTTTCTACTCAAAAAACTGGAAAATTGTTTCTAACCAACTAAAAGGAGAAATGCCATGAAATCCAGCACGAAGGACCAAACGAAAGGTACGTTTCACGAACTGAAGGGAAAAGCCAAAGAGGCCACCGGCAAACTAAGCGACAATCCAAAACTGGAAGCTGAAGGCACTGCTGAAAAGATTGGCGGCACAATCCAGAAAAAGGTCGGTCAGGCCAAGAAGGTTGTAGGAAAGTAGTGAGGGCGAACACTCATGCATCCGTGTGTCCCTGATACCTGAGCTACGGCTGCTGAGACACCACTATCAGGACTCCAAAGGCATGAGGTCTTCGGAGCAAGAGATCTAAAAACAATAACTACATAAAATTGGAGGAAATCATGAAAAAGATACTGCTTTCATTGTTATTAACGGTTGTTTTTGCTGTACCCGCCTTTGCACAGATGATGGATACGTCCATGAAGGTACAGAGGGAAGGATCTGGACAGATGATGGAAATGGGTACTATGGACAAGACGGGCGATATGATGGACATGTGTATCAGGAATGCAGACAAGATGGGACTTACCGATGACCAGATCATGAAGATGAAGCCCCTACATCGCGAAATGCAGAAAAAACAGGCTCAATTCAAAGCTGACCTGAAGATTGCAGAGATCGAACTTATGGAAATCATGGAAGTGAAGGATTTTGACCTGAAAAAGGCCAGCTCTGCAGTAAAGAAAATCGAAGGCATAAAGACAGCCCACCATTTGGAAATGTTAAAAGCCATGAAAGAAATGCGGACGACCTTGACGGACGATCAGTTTAAAAAAATGCAGAATATGATGCCGATGAAGATGGGTATGAAAAAACCGGTAAAGAAAATGATGAGGAAATAATACCGATCAATTCTGAAGGTGCCTCAGATGAATTTGATAACTACCAGAATGAGCTTTAATGAGTTCTTTTGATAGAATTACCCTGATAAATCGGCATCCAGTGAACGAAAACCTGTGTATATGATTTACAGATTGTACAGGTGTTTTCGTTACAGTTACTGGGTTTGAGACTTTCGCATCTTCTACAAAGCACAAGGAGGAAGACATGGGAACAATACTGATCGTAATTTTGATACTTGTGCTTGTCGGCGCACTCCCCACCTGGCCTCACAGCAAAAACTGGGGATACTATCCAAGCGGCGGACTCGGATTGATCCTTCTGGTTCTGATCATTCTTGTGCTTCTTGGGAGGATTTGAAGGGGATAGAGAGCACGACAAACAAATAGAATCATGAAGGGAGATACTCATGCCGTTAATTCAATTAGTGCTTGTGTTGGTTGTCGTTGGAGTGATCCTGTGGGTGATTAACAGCTACATACCGATGCAGGCGACCATAAAGAAAATCTTGAATGTGGTAGTGGTTATTGTTGTGATTATATGGCTATTGAGTGTTTTCGGACTCATAGGAAACCTCTCAACAATTCGTATCGGGAAGTAACGGGGCTGGAATAGCTCTCGATGCAGTCTCCCCAAAACGAACATACAGAAAGGAGAAAGCACAATGAAAATGAGATCAATCTACTCTATATCTCTACTGGTAGCAGCGGTGGCTCTGCTGGCGCTCAGCGTGCCTGTCCACGCTGCGAAAATGGACAGCCACATTGAGTCATCTGCCAAGCAGTCGTATGTATTCAAGACCTATCTTAAGGGTGATGATGTCAAAGTTCAGTCCAAGGACGGCGCCGTCACCCTGACAGGGACGGTTAGCGAAGAATCACACAAATCATTGGCCCAGGATACCGTAGCAAGCCTCCCCGGTGTCAAGAGTGTGCACAACAAGCTGGAAATCAAAGGTGAGGTCCCCGCCAAGAGTTCGGATGCATGGCTCATCACCAAGGTAAAAACTACGCTGCTTTTTCATCGTAGCGTCAGCGCCGCCAACACCGAGGTTGACGTTAAAGCCGGCATCGTGACCCTGCGCGGCGTTGCTGCCAACCTGGCACAAAAAGAGCTGACGACTGAATATGCCAAGGATGTTGAAGGTGTTAAGGACGTAATCAATGAGATGACCGTATCCAACACCGCGAAAAAGAAACAAACGGTAGGTGAAAAGATTGATGACGCGTCCATCACCGCCCAGGTCAAGATGACGTTGTTGAGCCATCACTCGACGAGTGCCCTTGAGACAAAGGTCGAGACAAAGCGTGGCGTGGTCACATTGAGTGGCAAGGCCAAAAACGCAACCGAAAAGGACCTGGTCACCAGACTCACCAGCGACGTAAACGGAGTGAAGAGTGTAAACAATCGGATGGCCATCGAGTAGTTCGAGTTCGAACCTGAGTCCAGAGAACGGGACTGTAACAGGCGGGAAGGATTCTCCGCACTGTGAGCCACCAGATGTATTGCCAACACCAGACGTTGCCGGCCCCCGTCTGGATTCGAATCGGGGTGTTGATTCACGCCAGGAATACTGTTTTGCCAAGGAGGTTTAAAATGGACACACAGCATGCATTAAAAATTTCAGGCGTCGTCGTTTCATTGTTCTCCATGAGCATGATATGTGGATGTGCTAATTACGAGGTAAATACAAATCGTGGCGGCATCCCAGGGTATTACATCCGCTCTGAGATGCAAGAAGCAGATAGAGCGGTAGAAACAGCGCGCCAGGCCGGAAAAGACAAAATCTGCCCTGTCGAATTCAAAGCCGCTGAAGATGCCAAGAACAAGGCCTATGATGTATTCAGGGCATGCAACACCGAGGAAGGAGCCGCACTTGCAAAACAGGCAACAGCAAAAGCTAATGCTCTCTGCCCGCCGCAAACGGCCGGTAAAGAGGAGGCCCAACCGGCGGAAGCTCTGCTCGAACCGGTCCCGGCCGCTGAACCGACCCCGGAGATGATGAAATATTGCGTTTCCCTGGACATCGAGTTCGACATCAACAAGGCCGACATTCGCCCCCAGTATCACGATGAGGTGGCCAAAGTCGGCGATTTCATGAAAAAACATCCGACGACAACCGCCGTCATCGAAGGGTATGCCGACGAGGTCGGCAGCGATGAGTACAACCTGCAGCTCTCCCAGCGGCGTGCCGAGAGTGTGGTGAAATCCCTGGAGGATAATTTTGGTATCGAATCCTCCCGTCTTTCCGCCAAAGGGTACGGCAAATCAAGGCCGATCGCCGACAACGCAACCGATGCCGGGAGGCAGAAAAACCGGCGCATCAACGCCGTCATTGACTGTGCTCTCGATACCAAGGAGCTTGCACCGCCTCCCGAGAGGCTCTGTATGACCCTGAAAGTGGAATTTGCTACGGATAGCGCCGAGATCAAGCCCCGCTACTATGACGAACTCAACAAGGTCGGCGATTATATGCAGAAGTACCCGACAACTACCGCCGTTATCGAGGGGCACACCGACAACATCGGCGGCTCAGAGCACAACATGAGGCTCTCCCAGCAGCGCGCCGAAAACGTGGTGAACTATCTGGTGAAAAAATTCAGTATCGAGCGTTCCCGTCTTTCTGCCAAAGGGTACGGTTCCACCCGGCGTATCGCGTATAACAATACCCCCGAGGGAAGGCAGAAAAACCGGAGAATTAATGCGGTTATCGATTGTGTCATCGCAAAGTAACAAGGGGAGGATGTGATGTTGTGGACAATCAGCGTGATCCTGATAGTGCTGTGGCTGTTAGGTATGGTTACCGCATACACGATGGGCGGTCTGATCCATATTCTGCTCGTAATAGCGATTATAGTGGTACTGGTAAACGTCATCCAAGGGCGGAAGGTTCTGTAAAGCTGTGAATTTGAAGAGATGCCTCTTGAACAAACGTATGGTGTCCACAGTTGACAAGCTATCTCATCAGACTCTTGGACACGACTTCATACACATCGCGCGGCAGATCGGGCACAGCTTGAATCCGCTGCAGCTGCTGCTGCATCTGGACGCGACGGGGCTCATCAAAATGCCGCCAGGTGGTCAGCGGACCCAGTAACCGGGCGGACACCTGCGGGTTGACCGGAATCAGCCGCAGCAGCTGATCAACAAGAAAACGGTATCCGGCCCCGCCCGGTTCATGGAAGCGAACCTGATTGCCTTGGCTGAATGCCCCAACCAGGGAGCGGAAGCGATTCGGGTTGGTCAGCTCAAAGGCCGGGTGGTTCAGGAGCATCCGGAGCTCGTCCAGCGTTCCGGGAAGGGAGGAGGTCGCTTGGAGTGAAAACCATTTGTCGACCACCAAACGATCTCCTTGCCAGCGGCGGTAAAAATCGTCCAGTGTTTCCCGTCGCTCCGGACAATCGCAGGAGGCAAGCGGTATCAGCGCACCGATGGTATCGGTCATGTTGTCAGCCCGCTGGTACTGTTGAAGGCATAGATCTATCTCGTTCTGACCACCGTTGCCCATCAGGTAAGCCAGGCAGCGGTTGGCCAGACGCCGTGCGCCGGAGCGGCCGTCATCCGGTGCATAGGGGTGTTCGCTCAGGCTGCGTGCGCGTACCTCCAGGAATTCATCCTTACAGAGCGTCGCAAGGGTGCGGATGACGAACTGGCGGGCCTCGTGAATGGCCGCTGGATCAACAACCGGTACCAGTTCGGCGATATATTTTTCCGAGGGCAATGTCAGCGTCTCGGCCAGAAAGGCGCTATCAGGATGCCCGCTCGCCAGTGTCGCCCGGAATGCGGCGGAAAAAGCGGGATCAAGTGCCAGCTCAGCACCCTGCTGCCAATCGGTAGCCAGGCCAAGAATAACCTGAACCGCCATCCGCTGCCCCGCTTCCCAGCGACAGAAAGGGTCCTGCTCATGGGCCATCAGCAGGGCCAGCTGTTCATGGCGGTACGGATAATCGAGTTTGACCGGTGCAGAAAAACCGCGCAGTAGCGCAGGGACCGGTTCCTCCTCCAGACCGGTGAAACAGAAGGACTCCTCGGCTGCGTGCAAGTGCAGGAGTCGCGTGGTGCCCGTCCAGCCAGATTCACCAACCAGTGTCAGAGGAAGCTCCTCACCGTTCCGGCCCAGCAGGCCGAGACTCAGAGGGATGTGCAGCGCACTCTTATCCGGCTGACCGGGGGTTGCCTGGCAGCTCTGATTGACTGTCAGCGTAAAGGTCTTGTCGGCTGCGTTATATGAACCACGGGCAGTGAGCTGTGGTGTCCCTGCCTGGCTGTACCAGCGAGCGAACTGCTCAAGATCACTATTTCCAGCTTCAGCCATGGTCTGCACAAAGTCGTCAACCGTCACCGCTTGACCGTCAAAGCGGTCAAAATAGAGATCCATGCCGCGCCTGAACCCCTCTGTCCCAAGCATCGTGTGCTGCATCCGGACGAGTTCGGCTCCCTTGTTATACACGGTCGCCGTGTAGAAATTATTGATCTCCATATACGAATCCGGGCGCACTGCATGGGCCATCGGACCGCCATCCTCGGCGAACTGCGATGTCCTGAGACCCCGCACATCCTCGATCCGCTTCACCCCGCGCGATTGCATATCGGCCGAAAATTCCTGGTCGCGAAAGACGGTCAGCCCCTCTTTGAGCGAAAGCTGGAACCAGTCGCGGCAGGTCACCCGGTTACCGCTCCAGTTATGGAAATATTCGTGGGCAATCACCTCTTCGATGGCGTGATAATCATCGTCGGTGGCGGTGGCCGGGCTGGCGAGGACGTAGCAGGAGTTGAAGACATTGAGTCCCTTGTTTTCCATGGCCCCCATATTGAAATCATCAACCGCCACAATCATATAGCAGTCAAGGTCATACTCCCTGCCGTAGACCTCTTCATCCCATCGCATCGCTTTTTTGAGTGAACGCATGGCATGGTCGCACTTGTCGCGGTTCTGCTGGTGCACATAAATGTGCAGTGCCACATCCCGCCCGGAGCAGGTTATAAAACTGTCCGTGATACAGACCAGATCGCCCGCTACAAGGGCAAACAGATAACTCGGCTTCCTGAACGGATCGTGCCAGGTGGCAAAGTGCCGACCGTCCGGTAATTCACCCCGCGCCTGGAGATTGCCGTTAGAGAGCAACACCGGATAGCGGGTGCGATCGGCAACGATCGTGGTTGTGAAGAGCGTCAGGACATCGGGGCGGTCCGGGTAGTACGTAATGGAACGGAACCCCTCCGCCTCGCACTGGGTGCAGAACATCCCGGCCGAACGGTAAAGACCCTCAAGGGACGTATTATCCTGAGGGCGAAGTTCGGTTATTACCTCCAGGGTACAAACGGCGGGAACATTTTGGATCGTCAACAGCTCCGCAGTAACGCTGAAGCGACCTTGATCAAGAGCTATGCCGTCAAGCGTTAACGCACGCAGGACAATGTTCTTGCCGTTCAGAACCAGTGGGCGCATGCCAGATGATGTGTCATACGCTGCCCGCAGTGCCATTCGTGAAGTTACAATTGCTACCTCGTCGCCAAGCTCAAAACGGAGGTCTATGCTTTCAACGCAGTAGTCCGGGGCGGTGTATTCTTTGCGGTACACAGTCGTATGGGTCGCTTCAGTCATTAGGTTTTCCTATATAAATCTATATTGTGGTACACAATTTCGGCAATTTTCTGAAAGTAGCACAATCTGTCAGCGATTCCATGCATAAAAAGTGACACTGCGAACATACGCATACAGGCCGCCCCGATAAGGAGCGGCCTGATACATTTTGGCAAGAGCGCGTGCCCGTTTTTTTACTGGCTTGACGCTATAAACCCGACATACTTCTGGTTATATTGCTTGCAATATGTACACATTAAGTTACAATAAATACAACTTATTGTATACCGGATTCCAACAATGCAACCAATTAAAACCCTTACACGTGTTTTGGAAACGCTTGCAGACGCAGAACACTACCTGTTCACCCTGAACGACCTGCACGGAGCAACTCCTGAGCTTGGTGCTGGTGCGTTTAAGGCGCTTGTCTGTCGGGCTGAAAAAGATGGAATACTTACGCGAATCTGCCGTAGTTTGTATCTTTATCCCAAGGTCAACTATCAACATGGATTGTTGTTGTATCATGCTGCCGCCAGATTGCGTGCCGGTGAATTTACCTATATCAGTTTGGAATCGGCATTGAGTGATGCCGGTGTACTATCCCAGATTCCAATAAACTGGATTACTCTTATGACTTCAGGACGAAGCGGCATTATTTCGTGCGGAGCTTTTGGTCATATTGAATATATTCACACAAAGCGCCGCCCGGAAAATCTTGCTGTTCACCTCACCTACGACACACGCTGTCATCTGTGGCGAGCCTCAGTTACATTAGCCCTTATGGATATGAATTTAACCAGACGTAGTACCGATTTGATTGATATGGAGGCTGCTCATGAGTTTGTTTGACAACCTTGTTGCCCAGGCAATCAAAAATCAAGGGGAACTTGCACCACTTCTGCCTGTCGTTGAAAAGGAGCTGCTCCATCATGACATTATACGGGAAATGAGCGCAGCGGGTTTGCTTGTCAACCTCACTTTTATTGGCGGAACCTGTTTGCGGGCCTGCTACGGCTCAAACCGTTTGAGCGAAGATCTTGATTTTACCGGCGGAAACGATTTTAAGCGGGAAACCCTGAGCAAGTTGGGAACTGTTCTTGTTGATCAGCTATTTACAAAATATGGTTTGCGCGTCGAAATTAGTGAGCCGGTAAAAGATACCGGTAACGTAGATACATGGAAATTGAAAATGATCACACGGCCTGAGCAAAAAGGATTACCGTCCCAAAGGATCAATATCGATGTGTGTGCCATACCAAGCTACGACAAACGACCGGTTGTACTGCGCAACCTTTATGGAGTTGATATGTGGACGTCAGGTTTGATTATTCAGGCACAGAGCCGCGAAGAAATTCTTGCGGACAAGCTCATTGCCTTTGCCCTGCGTCCAAACCGTCTCAAAAACCGTGATCTCTGGGATATAGGGTGGCTCAAACAGAATAATGTCACCTTGCCGCTGGATTTAATCCCGAAAAAAATTATGGATCATCGTCGTACAATAGCTGAATATGTGCAGCGACTGTCAGAACGTACGGGATCACTACACAATGATCCAGGCGTCAGAGTTGCCTTTATTCATGAAATGAAGCGGTTCCTGCCTCAGAAAACCGTACAGAGCACGGTTAACAATGCTGATTTCTGGGAATATCTCATCAGCGTAATCCAGACAGAGTGCGATCAGGTTACACAATTTCTGAAAACACCTGATGTTTCTCCCGTTTTTGCGATGTAGATTCCAACCTGCCATCGGTTACCACCCGCTAAACACTTTACCAGTGCAAACAGAGACAGGCTTAAAAAGTTAGAATGCTGCCTGAGTGAGAAACTTTGAAAAAGAAACACTATCTGTTCATGGATGATAATTGGCCGCAAAATAATATCGTCAAAAGACCAGACCAATAGACAAATGGAATCAGCCGACATCCCCACATTAGGATTATTTTTGTTGGTAAGGTCGTGCAGATTCTGGTAACAGTTACCTGCAGGTCGCACGGACAAAGGAGAACGGTCGATGGAAGAGACAATCACATTCTGGCTCGACAACAAAATATCATCAGGACTCAAGGTGGCAGAAATCGGCCGCCAGACGCTGGTGTCGTATCGTGACAAGTTCTATCTGGTGGAGAATGGAGCTGCAAGAATGAATGGTGTCAGACCGCTGCACTACTCCAAAACATCGATGCCGACGATCTGGAAGAAGGCGATGAAAGGGATCATGCCGCCAACGGTACCTGTTATCGAACACCCTGAAGAGGAAAACCTTCCGGCGACTACTTCGACTAAAAAGGAGCGAACTTCCATGCCAAAAAGCATCACTTCTACATCAGAGTTAGCGGCAGACCAGTCACAGGTAATTAAGCCAGTTCAGGCTTCATCGAAAAAGTCTGTAGCGGCTGATTTAAAACCTGTCAAAATCATTCAGACGGTCGTTGCCGCCACATGCCCGTATTGCAGTCACAAACAGGATCTGCCGTTTGAAAAAGGGAAGAACGGCAAGCCATTCTTTGTGGCGTGCGTCAGATGTTCAACAGAGTTTGCCGTTCGTTTTGTACCGGTAACGTTGTATCAGGCACAGATTGCAGCATTCAAATAAATCATAGCAGTACATCTACCGGAGGACGAAATAGATGAACAACAACGATGTATTACGCAGACTGCGCTACGCACTTGATATCAGCAATCCGACCATGATCGAGATTTTCCAATTATCCGGTTGCAGCATAGAACAGCCCACATTAATCAAGCTTCTGAAAAAAGAAGAGGAAGATGAGTTCATTGCCTGCAGCAATCCTCTTATGTCGCTTTTTCTGGATGGCTTGATCGTTCATAAAAGAGGCAGGCGCGAGTCGGAAGTGGGACTTCCTCCGAAACCTGATGCCGACCTCAACAACAATGCAATCCTGAAAAAGCTGCGCATTGCCCTTGATTTGAAAGAGGAAGATATGCTTGCGGTAATGGGGTTGGCAGGTGTTAAAATTTCAAAAGCAGAACTGAGCGCCCTGTTCAGAAATAAGGGGCACAAACATTTTAAAGAGTGCGGCGACCAGTTTTTACGGAACTTTTTACAGGGGCTGACCATACGCAACAGAAACGTCGCCTCCGAATAACGTATCCATGCCATCAAAATATGCTGGAATGACAAGTATCAAGGGCATTCCGGTTGACACATCCAGCTATCTATATTATTCTTCAAAACCCGTATAATCATATCAATCACGGGTTTAGCGATATCAAACCAATTTCACCCCAAGGACATTCAGATGCGTAGTGACATGATAAAAGAAGGGCTTGAGCGAACTCCGCACCGTGCTCTGCTGAAAGGGACCGGTGTCCCCCAAAATCAGATGCATAAACCGTTTATCGGCGTAGCAACCAGCTTTACCGACCTGATCCCCGGTCATGTCGGCATGCGTGATCTGGAGCGTTTTATTGAAAAGGGCGTTCACTCCGGCGGCGGTTATGCGTTCTTCTTCGGCATTCCAGGCGTGTGCGACGGCATGGCGATGGGTCACAAAGGAATGCACTATTCCCTTCCGACCCGTGAATTGATCGCCGATATGGTCGAGTCAGTGGCGGAAGCTCATCGTCTGGACGGTCTGGTACTACTGACCAATTGCGACAAGATCACCCCCGGCATGCTGATGGCGGCTGCCCGGCTGAATATTCCCTGCATCGTCGTCACCGCCGGTCCGATGATGAGCGGGCGTGGCACAGCCGGTCGCAAGTATTCCTTTGTCTCCGATACCTTTGAGGCGATGGCCCGCTACAAAGCCGGGGTCATCAACGACAAGGAGTTGCAGGTCTGCGAAGACAACGCCTGCCCCGGCATGGGTTCCTGTCAGGGGCTCTTCACCGCCAATACCATGGCCATCCTGACTGAGACAATGGGGATGAGTCTGCCGCGCTGCGGCACCGCCCTGGCTGTCTCGGCACTCAAGCGGCGCATCGCCTTTGCTTCCGGTGAAAAAATCGTCGAGCTGGTGCATAATGACATCAAGCCGCGTGACATCCTGACCCGAAAGGCTTTTGAGAATGCTATCCGCGTCGATCTGGCGTTGGGCGGTTCCTCCAATACGGTGCTGCACCTGTTGGCAATTGCCAACGAGGCCGGTGTTGAGTTACCACTGGAACTGTTCGATGAACTGGGAAAAGATACGCCGCAACTAGCTTCAATGAATCCGGCCGGCGAGCATTTCATGGAGGATCTGGACATCGCCGGCGGCGTCAGCGGTGTACTCAAACAACTTGGAAATAAAATTCACGATACGCCCACACTGTTTGGCCTGACCACGCATCAGCTGGCAGAGAGCATACAGAATGTGGACGAGGAGGTTATCCGCCCGCTTGGGAATGCGATAAAGAAGGAAGGTGGCATTGCCATCCTATCCGGAAATATTGCTCCCAAAGGGGCCGTCGTCAAGCAGAGTGGCGTTTCCGCCGCCATGATGAAGTTTGAGGGCGTAGCCCGCTGTTTTGACGCCGAAGAGCTGGCGATGGCGGCGATCATGGAAGGAAAGATTACTTCCGGTGACGTTGTCGTTATTCGCTATGAAGGGCCCAAAGGGGGCCCCGGCATGCGTGAAATGCTGGCTCCGACTGCAGCCATCATGGGAATGGGTCTGGGCGATTGCGTGGCACTGATCACCGACGGTCGTTTTTCGGGAGGCACCCGTGGACCCTGTATCGGCCATATCTCGCCCGAAGCTGCCGAGGGTGGGCCGATCGCTCTGGTGCTGGATGGCGACAGAATTCTGCTCGACATCCCGAACCGGCGCCTGGAACTGCTGGTAGACGAAGCAACGCTGGCGGTCCGCCGGGCAGGATGGGTCGCGCCGGAGCCGAAGATCAAGACCGGTTGGCTGGCACGCTATGCCAAACTGGTCACGTCGGCCCATACCGGAGCAGTTTTAACAGCGAATTAAATTTATCTTTCCGCCTCACCTGATGAGGTGCAAATTTCAGTGCACAGAGGGTATGTATGAAAATGAACGGCGCACGAATAATGTTGGAGTGTTTAAAAAAAGAGGGGGTAGATACCGTTTTCGGTTACCCCGGTGGCACTGTCATCAATCTGTATGACGAGCTTTTCAATTTTAAAGAAATAAATCATATCCTGCCGCGACACGAGCAGGCAGGCACTCATGCCGCTGACGGTTATGCCCGCGCCACCGGCAGAGTCGGAGTTGCAATCGCAACGTCAGGCCCGGGTGCGACTAATACTGTTACCGGCATCGCAACAGCGTATATGGATTCGATCCCGATGGTCATTATTACCGGCCAGGTACCAACGGCGCTGATCGGAAATGATGCGTTTCAGGAGGTCGATATCATCGGTATTACCCGCCCCTGCACGAAACACAGCTTTCTGATTCGCAGTGTCAAGGATATCGCCTTGACCATGAAAAAAGCTTTTTATATCGCCCGGAGCGGGCGTCCCGGACCGGTTCTGGTCGATTTTCCCAAGGATGTTCAGATGGCCCTGGGTGAATTCCAGTATCCTGAAACAGTTGAAATCCGCGGATACAAGCCCAACCTCTCCGGCCACCCCCGTCAGGTGGAAAAAGCGGTTGCCATGATTCTCGACTCACGCCGCCCGGTCATGTATGTCGGCGGCGGTACGGTGCTCGGCGACGCTTCCGAACCATTGACTCTGCTGGCCCGCACCCTGTCACTGCCGGTGACGACTACGTTAATGGGACTTGGGGCGTTCCCCGAGAGCGATGAGCTTTCGCTCGGCATGCTCGGGATGCACGGCGCCTATTGTGCCAATATGGCCATGACCAACAGTGACCTCATTATTGCCATCGGCGCCCGTTTTGATGATCGCGTCACCGGTAAACTTTCGACATTTGCACCGCACGCAAAAATCATTCATATCGATGTTGATCCGACATCAATCAAGAAAAATGTTCGCGTCGACCTTCCAATCGTCGGCGACGTCAAAGATGTGCTAACCAAGATGATCGCTCAGGCCGACAAGAGCAATGACAAGTTGGCCGAATTTGTAGCGGTTCTTGCCCCATGGCATGCGGACATTACCGGCTGGAAGGAAAAGCACCCACTTGGCTACAAGCAGAGCAGCACGGTGATCAAACCTCAGTTTGTCATCCAGAAACTGCGTGAATTGTCTGATGAAGACGCCATCATCTCGACAGATGTCGGCCAGCACCAGATGTGGACAGCCCAATTTTTCAAATTCAACAAACCCCGGACACTCCTCACATCAGGTGGCCTTGGCACCATGGGCTACGGCCTGCCGGCGGCAATGGGCGCTCAGGCAGCCTTTCCAAATCGCCAGGTAATAACGATCTGCGGCGACGGCGGTGTCCAGATGAATATTCAGGAGATGGCAACACTGGTACAGAACCGCTTGCCGGTTAAGATTGTCATTCTCAACAATAATTTTCTCGGAATGGTGCGCCAGTGGCAGGAACTGTTCTTCGATAAGCGCTATTCTTCAACCTGTATGGAGTTGCCGATTGATTATATCAAGCTGGCGGACGCCTACGGGGCCAAAGGATTTCTGGCGAAAAATCCGGGTGAAGTAGAGTCGGTTATCAAGCAGGGATTTGCGGAGAAGGGACCGGTAATTATGGAGTTCATGATTGCACGTGAAGAAAAAGTGCTGCCGATGGTCCCTGCCGGAGCGTCACTGAATGAAATGGTCCTGAACGCCTAGCCCTGATAAACAGGGTACGTGCGTTAACGAGGATGTTTTCTGTAATTCATCACCGGAAACATCTTCTAACCTACTACGAAAAGGGAATAGCTATGCAACATACAATATCGGTTATAGTTGAAAACGATTTCGGAGTGCTCTCCCGTGTCGCCACACTTTTCTCAGGGCGCGGGTTTAATATTGAGTCACTGTCGGTGGCCCCCACCAACGAAGAAGGGCTGTCACGAATGACAATTGTCACGCGCGGTGACGAACAAATACTCGAGCAGATCAACAAACAACTGAACAAACTCATCGACGTACTCAAGGTACTTGACTTCAGCGACGACAGCGCCATAGAGCGTGAACTGGCCTTGATAAAAGTCTCCGCAGAGGATGATGCCCGGGCCGAGATTTTGAGAGTCGTTGATATCTTCCGTGCTAAAATAATCGATGTCACCCCGAAATCATACACGATCGAAGCGACCGGCAATCCGCTCAAAGTCGATGCGATTCTGGAACTGCTGAGACCATTGGGGTTGAAGGAGGTTGTACGCACAGGATCGGTTGCCATTGGCCGTGGGGCCAAGGGATGGAATGGGTAGAGGAACCGTAGTTGCTAAGCCATTGTTCCAACCGCCCGGAAACGGGCGGTTTTTTTAATTCAAACAAAAAAGATGTATCCTGCAATCGAGGTCAAAACGGCTATTTGCGTTGACAGCCGTGGTTGAATGTAGTATCTGTTTCGTTGGTTTTGCGTATAAAGTTTGACCGGTTTACCGGATAAAATATGTGTGGAGGATGTACCAGCATGAACGTTTATTATGATCGTGATTGTGATCTCGCATTGATAAAAGCGAAAAAAGTTACCATTGTTGGTTACGGTTCCCAGGGCCATGCCCACGCCTGCAACCTTAAAGATTCCGGGGTTGATGTAACAGTGGGTCTGCGTGAAGATTCTGCCTCCGTTGCCAAGGCGAAGAATGCCGGCCTCAAGGTAGCACCAGTTGCCGAAGCTGTTGCCTCGGCTGATCTTGTGATGATCTTGACACCTGATGAGTTCCAATCGGCCCTCTACCGCGATGAGATTGAGCCTAAGCTCAAAAAAGGGGCAGCCCTTGCATTCGCCCACGGCTTCGCCATCCACTACAACCAGGTCGTGCCGCGCGCCGACCTCGATGTCATCATGATCGCCCCCAAGGCGCCCGGTCACACAGTTCGCTCCGAATTTGTCAGGGGTGGCGGGATTCCTGACCTTATTGCCGTTTTCCAGGATGCGTCTGGCAAGGCCCGCAATCTGGCTCTCTCCTACGCCAGTGCTATCGGTGGAGGTCGTACCGGCATCATCGAGACAACCTTCCAAGATGAAACTGAGACCGATCTGTTCGGCGAGCAGGCCGTGCTCTGCGGCGGGGCGGTGGAGTTGGTGAAGGCTGGTTTCGAGACCTTGGTGGAAGCTGGCTATGCCCCTGAAATGGCCTATTTCGAGTGTCTGCATGAGCTCAAGCTTATTGTAGACCTGATGTATGAGGGTGGCATTGCCAACATGAACTACTCCATCTCCAACAATGCTGAATTTGGAGAATATGTCACCGGACCGCAGGTTATCAACGACCAGAGCCGTGCAGCTATGAAAGAGTGTCTGGCTAATATCCAGAATGGCCAATACGCCAAGCGGTTTATTCTCGAAGGGGCTTCGAACTACCCCGAGATGACGGCACGTCGTCGCCTCAATGCCGCCCACCCGATTGAGCAGGTCGGCGAGAGACTGCGGAGCATGATGCCCTGGATTAAGAAGATCGTCGACAAGACCAAAAACTAATTCAATTACGCGAGTCACGACACCCCTCTTCCGCCCGAAGAGGGGTGTCTTCGCATTTTAGTACGTTTGAAATTATATTCTGCGCTTTCTGGCAGAATATAATTTAGTTAACGCACGTATCCTGTTTTAACAGGGCTAGGCAGGTTTATGAATAATTCATCCCCATTTGCTCGAGAAGGCTATCCATTCATCGCGTATTCAGTCGGGTTAACAGTTTTGCTGACTGTTGCCTCCTGGAGACTCTGCTCAACAGTCCTGTTTATTCCAGCCGCTATTTCACTGCTGTTAACGCTGTTTGTTCTCTATTTTTTTCGCAATCCGGAAAGAACAACTCCTGCCGACAGCACCGCAGTGGTCGCTCCTGCGGATGGAACCGTTATCGTCGTCGAACGGGTCCCTGAAACACCACTTGGCGCCCCAGCTCTGAAAATAAGTATTTTCATGTCCGTCTTTAATGTTCATGTCAATCGCGTCCCTTTTGACGGAAAGGTTATTGACACATTCCATCATCAGGGGAAATTTTTTGATGCCCGCGACGGGCGTGCGTCCTGTGAAAACGAGCGGAACGGGATCGTACTGGAGATTGCCGGGGGCGTCCGTATCGCGTTTGTCCAGATCGCCGGCCTCGTGGCACGCCGGATCATCAGTTATCCAATGATCGGTGACCTGCTGGTGCGCGGTGAACGATATGGTTTAATTCGTTTTGGCTCTCGGGTTGATGTCTATCTGCCACCTGATGTAGAGCCTGCGGTGAAGCTGGGTGACAAGACAGTTGCGGGAGAAACCGTGCTGGCCAGAATCGGCTGATTAAGGGAAATAACCTCATGAGTGAAGAAACAGTGACTGTCCCGAATGGAAAAAGAGAAAGCATGAAACGGGGCATCTACATTCTGCCAAATCTGGTAACTGCCGCGAGTCTGTTTGCCGGCTTTTACAGCATCGTGTCAACCTTGAACAGTAACTATAGTACGGCAGCGATCTGGATCTTTATCTCTGCAGTCTGTGACGGTCTTGACGGCAAGGTCGCCCGCATGACCGGCACTACCAGCAAGTTCGGCGTCGAGTTTGATTCTCTTGCCGATCTGGTAGCCTTCGGAGTCACGCCAGCTCTCCTGATGTATGCCTGGGCGCTCAAGCCGTTAGGCAGGCTTGGCTGGGTGGCGGCATTCCTGTTTCTTGTCTGTGGCGCCCTGCGGCTCGCCCGTTTCAACGTTCAGGTCGACACCGTCGAAAGCAAGCGCTTTGTCGGCCTCCCTATTCCGGCGGCGGCGAGCATGGTCGCATCAACGGTGCTGCTGTTTTATCATTTCGGCTGGCCAAGTTTCTCTAGAAAACATGCCATAATGGGACTTATCTATCTGCTGGCGTTCCTGATGGTTTCAAACTTCAGATACTATTCATTTAAAGATCCTGCCTTTATAAAACGGCAGCCATTCGGCTTTTTACTGCTTGCGGTGGTGCTGTTAATTGTAGTGGCCGCCGAACCGGTCGTGATGACATTCACCGTACTGCTCCTGTATGTCCTTTCCGGTCCGGTTGACTTTATTGTTACCTGGCCGAGGCGGCGGAGATTGGAAAAGGCGGTACACAAGGGGCGAGAGGCTTTGAACCGGGAAGGTGATGCGTAGTCCTAGATACGTGCGTTTACAACGTTATTTTATGCTAACATGCGGCGGAGAAAACGTCTAGCATGCTAATCTATGTCGTAATGCCGGGAGGTTATGCCCGTCGGCGTAACAGTAAGGACAGCATAACTGCGGTGATGGCAGGTATTTGAGAGGGAACCGGGGTTTAGCAACAGCAGACCTGAATTGTTTTCAAGCACACACTGGTGAGTATGGCCGAATAATACCGCGTCAGCACAAATTTCCTCCGCTCTTTGCCGCAACCTTACCAGTCCGGACTTGACCTGATACGCATCGCCGTGGGTCAACAGAATCCGCTTTCCCTCACACTCCCACACACGTTCACGCGGAGCATTTGAACAGGGATCACAGTTGCCGGCGACAGTAATAACCGGGACATCAAGTGCTTCACGCAACAAATCCGCATCGGCACTCCCATCTCCCAGATGTATGACTATATCGATCGGTTCAGAAAGGGTGTGGGCGGTAAAGGCACGGTCAACATTGCCGTGGGTATCTGATATAACAAGAACGTTCATAGTCAGACTGTAGCAGATGTGCGTTATTCTCTAAAGACAATATTTCTAACAAGGTGACTGTGTATGTCAAAGAAAACTGCCATAATCGCCGCTGCCGTACTGGTTTCGGTCACGATTCTGTTTGTACTTTCTATGAAGATTGCTGCGATAATTATCGGTAGCGGGGATGCTCCCTTACAAAGCAAGGAGGGGGTCGGCCTGATTGAAGTAAAAGGGATGATTCTCGACTCCAAAGAAACGATCAGGCAGTTGCGATATTTTCTTAAACAAGACGCCGTTAAGGCCGTTGTGCTGCGAGTCGATTCACCCGGCGGAATTGTCGCCCCGTCGCAGGAAATATACTCCGAGGTAAAGAAATTTGCCGCCAAGAAGAAAATAATCGTTTCAATGGGAAGCCTTGCTGCTTCAGGCGGGTACTATATTTCGGCACCGTCAACCATGATTTATGCAAACCCCGGCACCATTACAGCCAGCATCGGGGTTATTCTCAAACTGTCCAACATTGAGTCTTTGATGGATAAAATCGGGATAAAGTCCTACACACTGAAAACCGGTAAATTCAAGGACTCCGGATCACCGTTACGACAGTTCTCTGCGGCAGATCGTGCCATGCTACAGGCGGTGATCGACAACACCCACGAGCAGTTTGTCAGAGCAGTTGCGGAAGGACGTAGGTTACCGATCGAATACGTGCGCACGATTGCAGACGGACGCATACTCTCCGGAGAACAGGCCAAGGAGCATAAACTGGTGGATCGTCTGGGGACACTGCAAGATGCAATTGAGGAGGCGGGGAGACAGGCAGGTATTTCAGGTGATCCGGAACTGCTGCTGCCGCCGAAAAAGAAGATACAGTATATGGATCTGCTGGCCGAAGGGGCAGAGGGAACGTTCAACGGGCCTCTGGGGCGGGCGACAAGCGCCATGCGGATGATGTACGAGGTTGAGTAGGGGCGGACAGCGCCCGCCCCGGCGACAATTATTTTCTTTTCTGCAACTTGGCGTGGGCGCTGAGCAGAATTTTTTCCGTCGTTACCCAGTCGATACAGGCATCCGTTATTGACACACCGTACTTCAGCTGGCTGATATCAGCCGGAATTTTCTGGTTTCCAGATTCAAGGTTGCTTTCAATCATGACGCCCGAGATAGAACTGTTTCCGGTCAGCAGTTGATCGACAACGCACTCCATAACTTCGGGCTGTTTCTGATAGTCCTTGTTTGAATTCCCGTGACTGCAGTCAACCATTATGGTTGGCAACAGGCCATTTTTAGATAGCTGCTCTTCCGTATAGGCAATATCATCGGGATGATAATTAACTTTTTTTGATCCGCCCCGCAGAACGATATGCACATCAGGGTTGCCGCTGGTCTGAATGATGGAAGTCCGCCCCTCACGGTTGATGCCGAGAAAGCTGTGCGGATGTTGCGCTGCCTTCATGGCGTCTATGGCAATCTGGAGATTACCGTCGGTGCCATTCTTGAAGCCGACGGGGAAAGAAAGACCGCTGGACATTTCGCGATGGGTTTGGGATTCGGTTGTGCGGGCACCAATAGCGCCCCAACAGATAAGATCGGCGACATATTCCGGGGTGATCGGATCAAGCATTTCGTTGGCGACCGGAACCTCGAGTGAGGTCATACGGCTGAGCAGGCCTCGGGCGATGCCGAGCCCCTTGGAAATGAGATGGGTGCCGTTCATGTCAGGATCGTTGATCAGACCCTTCCAGCCGACCGTTGTGCGTGGTTTTTCAAAATAAACCCGCATGATCAGGAGAAGCTGATCGTCAACCTTACGCGAAAGTTCTGCCAATCTACCGGCATATTCCAGGGCAGCTTCAGTGTCGTGAATCGAGCAGGGACCGACTACAACTATCAGCCGTTTGTCCCTACGCTGGATGATCTCTTTAATCTGCTCCCTGCTTTTGCTGACAAATGCCCGGTCCTTTTCCGACAGCGGAAAAACCTGGCGCAGATCGGCCGGTGCGATAATTGGAGTGATGCCGGTAATTTTGAGATTATTAGTCTTGATCACGTAACTCATCTCCCTTAATGTTGATTAGAGGTGTTATAGTTGCTTCTGTGTCAGGTTGTCAATGCTTCTCTGAATGAACTGCGCACTAAAACAGCAGGTTAAATCATATGAAACGATTGTTTATGGGAGGAATTGATGAGGCGCGCAGTATTTCTGGATCGGGACGGCACCATCAATGTCGAAAAAGAGTACCTGTATCAGGCAAGTGATTTTGAATTTATTCCGGGCGCGCCGGAAGCAATTCGCTTGCTCAACCAGGCCGGAATAATGGTCGTGGTTGTCACCAATCAGTCCGGCGTTGCTCGGGGGTATTACACGGAAGACGATGTCGTAAACCTGCATCGACATATCGCCCGTGAACTGGAACGTGCGGGAGCATATGTTGACGCCTGGCTATACTGTCCACACCACCCATCCGGGCGCGGCAGCTATGCCCTCCCGTGTAACTGTCGAAAACCATTACCGGGAATGCTGCAAGAAGCCGCAGTTCGCTATGACATCGACCTTGAAAATTCGACCATGATCGGTGATAAACTGGCCGATATTGAAGCGGGACGGGCTGCAGGGTGTCATACAATTCTGGTTCGTACCGGATACGGAGCAGGCGAAGAACAACATGTTGGACCTGAAACGGTTGTCTGTGATGCTGTGCTTTCTGCAGTGAATTACCTGCTGTAATTCCTCAATCTGATTTGACACCGCTCCAGATAACATGCTAATTTGAACAGTTACACTATCATACGAGGTACTGACTATGTCCCACGGCATTAAAAAAGGAATAATTCTGGCTGGCGGAGCGGGCAGCCGTCTCTTCCCTCTGACGCTCGTCGCCAGTAAACAGCTGCAGCCGGTGTATGACAAACCAATGATTTATTATCCTCTGGCGACGTTGATGACGGCGGGGATAAAGGATATACTGCTGATCTCAACTCCTCACGACACCCCCCGCTTCGAGGCGCTTCTGGGGGATGGTTCGCGATGGGGAATTACGATTTCATACAAGGTGCAACCGGAACCAAAGGGGATTGCCCAAGCTTTTTTGGTTGGCGAAGATTTTATTGACAACCAGCCGGTTTGCCTGATTCTGGGTGATAATATTTTCTATGGGAAAATGAACCTGGACAGGATCGTATCAGAATTTACGACCGGAGCACGGGTTTTCGGTTATCAGGTCAACGACCCTGACCGCTATGGTGTTGTTGACTTCGATTCAGACGGCAAAGTGCTCAGTATCGAAGAAAAACCACGGCATCCCAAATCACATTTCGCAGTCCCCGGTCTGTATCTGTACGATAAAAATATCGTTTCTGTGGCTAAATCCATACAACCATCACCTCGTGGCGAACTGGAGATTACCGATATAAATCTCGAATATCTGCGGCGCGGCGAATTGATGGTCGAACGGCTTGGACGCGGCATCGCCTGGCTTGATACCGGCACGCATAAAAGTTTGCTTGAGGCCAGCAACTTCATAGAGACAATTGAGTCGCGACAGGGTTTGAAGATAGCCTGCCTCGAAGAGATCGCACTTCGCCGCGGTTTTATTGATTGTCAGCAGATGCAAGACGTTATTGAATCAACACCCAACTCTTCTTACAAGGAATACCTCCAGCGTGTCTACAATGAATCTGAATTATGCGGGATACGATACGAGTAGAGCGAGATTGACCCCATGGATTTTCTGAAAAAATATTTGTATCCGCTCTTGACCGGCATAGGTCTCGTTACCGCACTGCTGGTTTTTACTCTCAATGTTCCCCGCAACCGGGAGGCAAATATCATTGAGCGCTCGGTCCTCAGCGTATTGTCACCTCTCCTCCAGCCGGTTTCCCGGTTAAGTGGGTTAGTTGAAGATATCTGGGACAGCTACATACGGCTGGTCGACACCCATAGTGAAAACTTGCGGTTGCGAGAAGATATCCGCGCTCTTAATTTGCGGGTACTCGAAGCGAATGAAGCAGTTCTGGCAAACCGGCGCCTCGAGCGACTGCTGGATATGAAAAAGAGCGTCGAAGCGCCAACCGTAGCGGCAACAGTTATTGGTGAGGACGTCACCTCATGGTTCAGGACACTGATAATAAATCGCGGTAGCTCTAGCGGCATTCGCGAAGGAATGGCAGTGATTTCTGCCGATGGCGTCGTCGGCCAGACAATCAAGGTTTCCTCTTCAACCTCGCGCGTTCTCTTGCTGACTGATCATGCCAGTGGCCTCTCTGCGACAATTCAACGCTCCCGTGCTCGGGGAGTCGTTAAAGGTAAAGGAGAGATGCTCTGCACACTAGAATTTACGACCCGTGAAGAAGATGTAAAAGTCGGTGACATGGTTATAACATCGGGAATCGGCGGGATATTTCTAAAAGGGCTTCCGATTGGCGAAGTTACCATGGTCAAACGCGGAGAATACGGCATCTTCCAAAACGTATCGATTCGCCCTGCAGTTAACCTGGCCCATCTCGAAGAAGTTCTGGTCGTGCAGCGGGGTGGGTATGAGTAGGCGCGCCGCTCTGCTGTTTATTTGTTTCGTCCTTGCGGCAATTATCATCCAGGTGTCACTACTTCCTCTCTTTATACGTTCATCCTTCAAGCCCGACCTGTTGCTCGTTATCATGGTTTTTATCGCCTTACGCGAATCATTCGAGGTGGGAGCGCCCCTGGCCTGGCTGCTTGGCATGCTTAACGATGTTTGTAGTGGCTTGTACCTTGGCCTTAATGCCGCTACTTTTTTGATTTTATTTCTCGTGATAAAGAGTGTATCAGACCGCTTGTATGCCGACAGCGCAATCCTGTTCGTCCTCACGGTAGCCGGTGTCACACTTGCCGGATTAACGCTTAATCTACTCCTCATGGTCATGTTCACCGAGTCCTCAGGAATCGCCTATTCCATGCTTTCAGACATATTCCCCCGCCTTCTGGTTAATGCATTCATTGCCTCGATTGTTGCAGTATTTCCCGGATTTGATTGCCAATTGGAAGTATCATGAAGGAACGTCGCTTCGTCCGGGAATTACTCGAGTCAAAACAGCGGATACTGACGCTTTCGTTTGTGGTCAGTATTGTGTTCCTGTTCCTGATAATACGGTTGTGGCACTTGCAGATACTGAACGCCGACGATTACCATACCATGTCGGAAAACAACCGTCTCCGTTTCGTACCGGTAGCCGCCTCTCGTGGCACTATATTAGACCGTACCGGCAAGATACTGGTCAGCAACCGCCCCTCATTCAGTCTTGCGGTCATTCCCCAGGAAGTTACGGACAAAGAGGCACTTCTTAGATTACTCTCAGTTCTGCTGGGGCTCGATCGGGCGGAGATGGCGGAAAGATGGGAAAAGGGCAAGGGGCGAGCCAAATACTACCCGATCGTCCTGGCTTCGAATATTTCCCGTGACCACGTCGAAATTGTTGAAGAAAACCGTTTGCGCTTGCCCGGCATTGAAATTGAGATGAAACCGGTGAGAGAATATACCGGCGGCCAGCTTGCTGCGCATCTGCTCGGTTATATCGGTGAAGTTTCCGAGAAAGAGTTGAATGTAAAAGGTTTTGAGAATTATAACTCCGGCGACTACGTCGGAAAGAATGGTATTGAACGTGCGTTGGAAAATGAGCTGCATGGCGTAGACGGCGGGCGACAGTTTGAAGTTGACGCGCGGGGAAGGGTATTGCGGACTATTTCCGAGAGTTATCCGACAGTCGGCAGCAGCGTGATGTTGACAATCGACGCTGCAGTCCAAAAACAGGCTGAACGGGCGTTTGGTGACCAAGCCGGAGCAGCGGTGGCCATGGATGTCACCAATGGTGAAATACTGACGTTCGTCAGCAACCCCGGATTTGATCCGGCACTTTTCAGTGGAAGATTGCCCGCCGACGTCTGGAAAGGGTATCTTGATGACAAGCGCCATCCGCTCGAAAACAAGGCACTCAGCGGTCAGTACCCACCCGGCTCCACCTTCAAAATGATTACCGCCCTGGCGGGACTGCAGAATAATATTATCAGCGAGTCGACATCGATCAACTGCAACGGCAGTTACGAGTTGGGAACCTCTACGTTCAAATGCTGGAATAAAAAAGGGCACGGCACCACGAATCTGCGCAAATCTCTCCGGGAATCGTGTGATGTATATTATTACCAGCTGGGTGAAAAGTTGGGAGTGGACAAAATTGCCGCCGCCGCGCATGCCTTCAAGCTGGGGTCTCCTCTCGGAGTTGAGCTACTCAACGAACGGAGCGGACTTATCCCGACGGCGGAATGGAAACAGAAACGCTTCGGGAAGCGGTGGTATCATGGCGAGACTCTCCCGGTTGCAATCGGCCAAGGCGCTGTCCTTTTGACCCCGATTCAGCTGGCATCCATGATAGCAACGGTTGCCAATGAAGGCACAATATACCGCCCTCACCTTGTAAAGCGGATTGTTGATGCCGACGGAAAAACTCTTCGTGAGACCCAAACCGAAATCATCGGCACCGCGCCTTTTGCCAAAGAGTCGTTCCGGCTTGTCAAGCAGGGTCTGCTGGACGTGGTTAATGCGCCCGGCGGTACCGGTGCCATGGCCAGACTGTACGATGTCAAAGTGGCGGGAAAAACCGGCACATCACAGGTGGTCAAACTGCGCGACAGCAAGAATGGTACCCCCTACCAATTTCGTGATCATGCCCTGTTTGTCGCGTTTGCCCCTTTTGAAAAGCCTGAAATAGCAGTTGCTGTCGTCGTTGAACATGGCGAACATGGGGGCTCTGCTGCCGCTTCCATTGCCAACAAAATACTGAGAGCTTACTTTGACGGCAAAAAACCACCCCGTATTGAAGCTGTCAGTCCGCCAGAAAAAAATGTTGAAGATGAAGATACAAATGAAAACGTGGTGCCGGCTGTCGAGAAAGAGCCTCGCATTAGTGGAGATCCCGTCAATGATTGATCGTCGCCTCATAACCAATATTGACTGGGTTCTGGTCGGACTGGTAGCGACGGTCTGTCTGCTCGGGATATTGAACATTTACAGCGCAACAGCGCCCTACAAGATTATCGGAACCGCCTATTATATCAAACAAATTTACTGGATGCTGGTGGGAATGATCATTTCACTGCTGGTATGCAGCCTTGATTACCACATCCTGGAGGATTTATCCTACTGGTCTTATGCACTATTATTATTTCTGCTGCTTGCGGTCCTTGTTGTCGGCAGACGTTCAATGGGAGCGACCCGGTGGCTGAACCTCGGTTTTTTTACTATTCAACCGTCAGAATTCATGAAGCTCGTTATAATTGTCACGTTCGCCCGTTTTTTTAACAATTTCCAATCGGTCAACGGCCTTACCGTCAAAGAAGTGCTCATCCCCTTAAGCCTTCTCGCCCTTCCAGCTGCGTTGATCATGAAACAACCGGATTTAGGGACAGCCACACTGGTCATACTGATCGCTCTATCCATGATCATTTATGTCGGCTTGCGCTGGTCGACAATTGTAACTTTTGTCTGCATTACGATTCCAATGGCATGGATCGCCTGGGCGTTCTTACTGCGCCCGTATCAAATAAACCGCATCCTTGATTTCCTGAACCCGGAACGGTCGCGACTCGGAAGCGGCTATCACATCATTCAAAGTAAAATAGCCGTCGGTTCGGGCGGGTTTATCGGCAAAGGATATATCAAAGGGACTCAATCGCAACTCCGTTTTCTCCCCGAGCAACATACTGATTTTGCTTTCTCCGTATTTGCCGAGGAATGGGGTTTTATCGGTTGCCTGCTGCTGATTGTCCTCTACCTTTCGCTGGTGTTGTGGGGGCTCAACATCGCCCGGCGCTGCAATGACCGTTTCGGTGGTCTGCTTGCGGTAGGTGTCACGGCCATGCTCTTCTGGCATATCGTTATCAACATGGGAATGGTAATCGGCCTGTTCCCGGTTGTCGGCGTCCCGCTGCCGTTTTTTTCCTACGGCGGCACCTCCATGATCACCTCCATGGTCGGAATAGGTCTGCTGCAAAACATCAGCATGCGGCGCTTTATGTTCTGATAGTGGCACATTGATATTCCATAGCTTCAAGTTTCAACTGGAGAATATATGTCCATTGATTTTTCACCGTTAGAGAAGGCCATAAGCAGTCTAAATCGTGCACTTGCCAGGGCAATTGAGGCTCGGGGAGACGAAGAGCTTCGCGATGCCTGCATACAGCGGTTTGAATATACGTTCGAGCTCTGCTGGAAAATGCTCAAGCGCCAATTGGAACAGGAGCTTCCCAATCCTTCAGAGGTTGATGGCTTCAGTTATAGACATCTTTTCCGGATTGGTGCAGAACGTGGGCTGGTTCAGGATGTTGAAGCATGGTTTGATTATCGCGAACGACGCAATATCACCTCACACACCTACGATGAAGTAAAAGCCGCTAAAGTGTTTGAGGCGTTGCCCGCCTTTGCCGGACATGCCGCAGAGCTGCTCGCCTGCCTAAAAGAAAGCAGCCGTAAAAACTGATGGCTCTCAAGCCGGAACACCGCAATATGGTATGTGACATACTTGCCAGCCATCTCCCCGGACGTGAAGTGCTAATCTTCGGCTCCCGCGCCAACGGCACAGCCAAACCACATTCAGATATCGACCTTGTAATAAAGGGGGATGAACCGCTTCCTGTTACAACCATGAGAATCCTGCGCGATGCCTTTGATGACAGCGATCTTCCGTTTCAGGTTGACCTTATCGAGTGGGCAGGGACGAGTGAGGAGTTCAGGAGGGTAATTGCAGCTACCGCTATACCGCTGGAAAGAATGTGATCACAGAAACATGAGACACCCGCCGACTGATGTCTGCGGTCTGCTTTGTGGGGGCACTCGATGAAGATATACCAGCCATCGATATCGGCCCGCATTGTGAAAAGCCATATACGTGTGACTTTAAAGGACACTGCTGGAGCCATATCCCCGCAGATTCAGTTTTCCCCTTGAGTGAAATCAGTACATTTTGATTTGACCCCTGAAAGAGAAATGGCCGCAGGTTTCACTGCGGCCATTTGAATAAAACGTAACGTTGATTTATACAAGCCCAAAAGTGCGTACTCCCCCTACCCTTTCCCCATTAATCCTCGGATCGCCGCCGGCAGGTCAGACGGCAGTATCACCAGTTTGGCATTGGGTGATGTAGCAATTTTCTGTAGTGTATTTATGTAGCGATCGCCAAGCAGAAATACCGCCGGAAGATCATTATCCTTGATCGCTTCGCTGATATCACCGATCGCCTTGGCGGATGCCTCGGCCAGCCGAATCTGGGCTTCGGCTTCGCGTTTCGCCGCCTCCAACCGTCCCTCAGCTTCTCGAATTGTAGCCTCACGCTTTCCTTCCGCTTCCAGAATTGTTGCCTGTTTAAAGCGATCGGCACTGGCCTGCTGTTCCATGGCTTTCTGCATCGATTCCGATGGCTTGATATCCTGAATCTCAACCGACTGCACATAAATACCCCAGGCGGCAACTTCTTTGGAGATATTCTCCTGCAGGCGGGCCTTGATATGCTCTCGTTCGGAGAGAGCACTATTGAGATCCATCTGGCCAATGATGGCGCGCAGCGAGGTCATGACCAGATTTTGAATGGCATATTCGTAATTCTGGATTTCATAGACAGCACGGGTCGGATCGGTGACCTTGATAAAAGCAATGGCATTCGTGATTATTACGGCATTATCCTTCGTGATGACCTCTTGGGCACCGACGGAAAGTACATCCCCTTTGGTCGAAACTCGGTAGGCGACAATATCAATGTAGGGAATGATAAAATTAAGACCCGGCTTAAGCGTAACATGATATTTACCCAATCGTTCAACAACCCACTCCTGTCCCTGAGGCACCGTCTTAACGCCCGCGAACAGAGTTGCAGCAACCAGAACCAAAAGAACTCCAAAAACGATAATACCAGCCATGATCTCTCTCCCTAAATTATTTCTACTTTTAGAATCTGCCCTTCAATGTCAACTACCCGGACACGGTCCCCAATATGCAGGGTCTCACTGGAATAGCAACCCCACTCATCAGCTCCAAGAACTGAAATACGAAATTTGACAATTCCGCGCCCATAACTGTCGTCCGTACCACGGCTTATAATGCCGCTTTCACCGACAATCCCCTCTTTCGACGTCCCGGCATGCGTCCGACCACTCTTTGGCTTAAGATATTTGAACCATAAGAGCGTGAAACTGACCGATGCTATCGACCAGAGTGCAACCTGTCCCGAGACAGGAAAGCCAGGCACTAAAACGCTGAGCGCACCAACCACCAGAGCCCCCATACCGAACCAGATGATTGTGAACGAAGGGATGATCAACTCCAGCCCGATCAAACAAAAACCAGCAACAATCCAGTACCACCATTCTATCTGCATATGTATCCTCGCCATTGGTGTGAGCTACGTGGAAATCATACCAGATTTTTCGTACAATGGGCATTCATACGTATCATATTCTCGCTTGCAAACCGGCACAACCTGCAGTATTTTTACGACTGGAGGAGGTGCCACATGGATACCAGCTCAATTTCAGGTTCAGTATTGTTTATGCGTGGTGAACAGACTCAGCAGGCCCTTTCAACAGCCATGATGAAACAGGCAGCAGACCAGCAGAACAAGATAGCCAACGTGCTTGCGCAGAATGCCCGGCAGACCCCACAACCAGTTGCAAAAAGCGGAGACAGTTTCAGCTTTTCCATCTATGCATGAATCGTGGCACTGTATGCTGACAGACGGTCAACCTTCTCATGCTGGTCTGTATTACGTTCAGGTTACAATACCGTAATATTTTAATGAAGACCACAAATTTCGTTGACAATCCAAGACGACAAGGCTATAAAAATCAGCTACATATTCCTCGTTAGATTGAGGCGTTTGCACGAACAGATGCTACTACCCAGAAACGTCGAAAGACGCCAATGTGGTTACCAGGTTTTGTCGGATTAAGGCTTAACCCAATGTAGCTGGAATTGTTCCTACGTCGTGCACTGCTGAAAGTCAACCAGGGGGGAAATGGTTTGGTCGTATCTTTGCTAAGGCCCTTTCTTCCCGAAAGGGCCTTTTTTAATTTTTGTGAAGGTATGAATTATGGTGATTGAAATTAACGAAATATATCTCAGTTCTGTCATTGGCCGCACAGTCATCAACAGCAACGGTGATCGGATCGGGATCCTGCGCGACCTGATCATGATTCCGGGTGAAGTGTTCCCGGAGGTTTCCCACATCGTGATCAAATCACGCCAGGGGACAAAAACGCTTCCTTGGGGCGAGGTTGCGCTCTTTACGCACGTGGTGATTTCAACCGGCAGCGTTAAACCACAACATTTGGATATGTATCTGCCCGGAGACGGGGATATCCTTGTCAAGCGCGACCTCCTTGACAAACAGATCGTTGACGTGGACGGCGCCAAAGTTGTACGGGTTAATGACATAAAGCTTGGCAAGCTTAATCACAAACTTTGTATATTCTCTGTAGACATCGGTTTTCGCGGGCTACTCCGACGCCTTGGGTATGAACGTTTTGGAGAGCGTTTTGCCCAGGCGATCAAGCGCGACATCCCGCACAGCGAGATCAGCTGGGAATATGTTCAGCCGTTAGAAGCCAACTCATCGAAACTTGCGCTTAAAATTGCTCGAGACCAGATGAACGAGATGCATCCTGCCGACCTGGCCGATATCATAGAAAACATTCCAATCCAGAGCATCCGCACCGTGCTCGATTCGATTGATGCAGAGACCACCGGCGACACTATTTACGAGCTCGAATCGGACATGCGTAACCTTGTCATCAGCCAACTGGACAATGAGCAAATGTCCGACATCCTTGAGGAGATGGAACCGGACGAAGCCGCAGACGTATTAAGTGACCTGCCAGAGCAGAAAGCGCAGGAACTGCTGGATATGATGGATCAGGAAGATGCCGAAGACATCCAGGAACTGCTGGAACACGAAGAGGATTCGGCAGGTGGCCTGATGAACCCTGACTACCTGAGACTCACGTCAGATATCACCGTTGGGCGGGCTTTTGAGATTCTCAAGGAGTGTGCCGATGATGTCGAGACCATCTTCTACGGGTATGTCGTCACCGCAGACGACCAACTCGAAGGCGTTGTCTCCCTCAAAGGGCTGATAATGAATCCACCGGATACACTTATCACCGATATCATGGAAGAGAACATAAAATCCGTACGTATCGATGCGGAACCGGAGGACATGCTGGAAACATTGGCCAAGTACGACCTGATTGCGATCCCGGTACTTGATTTCGAGGATAAAATGGCCGGCATTGTCACCGTTGACGATGTGCTGGCGCATTACCTGCCACAAATTATCAAAATAAAGCGGCGCTAGAAACTTAGGTACTATGTTCAACTCCATTTCACAATTCAGATTCCTGAAACCGCTCAAGAGCTTCAGCCCCCGGAATGTCATGATCTTCCTGGCCATCCTCGGTCCGGGTATCATCACAGCAAATGTAGATAACGACGCCGGCGGTATCACCACCTATTCGCTGGCCGCGGCCAACTACGGCTACTCAATCCTCTGGATGATGATACCAACCACGATCGCGCTGGTTGTGGTCCAGGAGATGTGCGCCCGCATGGGAGCCGTCACCGGCAAAGGCCTCTCGGACCTGATACGCGAATCATTCGGTGTCAAGGTCACCTTCTACGTTATGATCGCCCTGTTGCTGACCAATATGGGTAACTCGATTTCCGAATTCGCCGGCATCGCCGCCAGCCTTGAAATCTTCGGCATCAGCAAATATATTTCCGTACCGATCTGCGCAGTTCTGGTCTGGCTGCTGATCGTAAAGGGATCCTACAAGGTCGTCGAAAAAGTATTCCTGGTAGCGTGCCTCGTCTATATCGCCTACCCGATCGCCGCCTTTATGGCCGGACCGGACTGGAATATTGTCATGAAGGCGACCGTTACCCCCACATTCAAAACTGACAGCGCCTACTTGATGACCCTGATAGGTATCGTCGGCACGACCATCGCCCCCTGGATGCAGTTCTATCAACAGGCGGCCGTCGTTGAAAAGGGGATTACCGCCGATCAGTACAATTTTTCACGGATAGACGTCATCTTCGGCTGCATCATGGCCATTGTGGTGGCTTTCTTCATGATGGTTGCCTGCGCCTCGACCATCCACCTGCATGGACTAAAGATAGAAACCGCTGCCGATGCCGCGCTGGCACTGAAACCCCTTGTCGGACAACACGCCTCGGCATTGTTCGCTTTCGGGCTCTTCAACGCCTCGCTCTTTGCCGCCTGTATCCTGCCGCTTTCCACGGCCTACTATATTTGCGAAGGAATGGGGTGGGAATCGGGGGTAGATAAAGATTTCGAGCAGGCACCGCAATTTTTCTGGCTGTTCACGATCATCATAGCCATAAGCGCCGGACTGATCTTGATTCCGAATGCACCGTTGATGGCGATCATGTTCATTTCGCAGGTCGTCAATGGTGCGGTGCTGCCCTTTGTGCTAATGTTCATGATCAAATTAATCAATGATAAAAAACTTATGGGAACCTATGTCAACGGTCCGGTCTTCAACATCATCGCCTGGCTTACCGTCGTGACTATGATCGTACTGACAGTTGTTATGACGGTCGACATAGCATTTCCGGGTTTAATCAAGCGGCTGATGGCATTTTAATACGGCACGTTATAAATGTAAAAAGTAAGAAGCCCACTGGATATTTCCAGCGGGCTTTGTTTTGTACTTGAATAATGAACGGCTATCCCGGAGGCCAGGCGAACCCTCGCCCCGCCAGCAGATGAAAGTGAATATGAAAGACCGACTGCCCGGCCCCGGCGCCGTTATTCTGCACGATGCGGAAACCGGAATCGGCATACCCCTTCTCACTGGCGATCTCGCCCCCTTTACGAAAGATATAACCAACCAGCGCGTCTTCGTCTGCGGTCATATCAAGGCAGTTGACAAAATGTTTTTTCGGCAGTAGCAGCAGGTGCAGCGGCGCTTGTGGTGATACGTCTTCGATAACCAGCAGCTGTTCGTCCTCGAACACCTTCTTTGACGGTATCTCTCCACGGATGATTTTACAAAAAATACAGTTTTCCAAGTTATCCCCCCTACGGTTTTTCCAGCAGTATCAGAAACTCCCGATTGCCATCCGCTCCGGTGATTGGTGATTCGCACAGTCCACAGACCGTTAACCCCAGATCAATTGCGGCCTGACTGACATCTGCGATAACTTTTTCATGGGCTGTAGGATCGCGTACAATCCCCCCCTTCCCCACGTCACCTTTGCCGACTTCAAATTGCGGCTTGATCAGGGCAACAATTCGCCCACCCGGTTTCAACAGACCAACCGTAGCGGGAAGCACCTTGGCCAGTGCAATGAACGAAGCGTCAATGACTGCAAGCGCCGGCACATCATCGAGCTGATCCGGCGTAACATAGCGGATATTGGTTTTCTCCATACTAACGACACGCGGATCCTGCTGCAGCTTCCAGGCCAGCTGACCATAACCGACATCAACGGCAAAGACCTTGACCGCTCCCGCCTGCAACAGACAATCGGTGAAGCCGCCGGTGGATGACCCAACATCAACGGCGATCAAACCCGCTACATCAATACCAAATACATCAAGTGCCTTGCGCAGCTTGAGTCCTCCACGGCTGACATAGGGAAGATTCTCCCCTCTGAGACGAATGTCCGCATCTAGTGCTACCTGGTGGCCGGCCTTGTCAATCATATGGTCGCCCACGACCACCTGACCGGCCATAATCAGGGCCCGCGCCTTTTCAATCGAGGGGGCAAGATCGCGTTCTAACATCAGTTTGTCGAGGCGCTGTTTTGTCATAGAGGGTTCACTGTTACAACACCGGTCACTTTGTATTGGTTATGAGACGTTTGCAGCTCGCGGGGCGTTCTAGGTCCATCCCACCTGTCAGCAAACAACAAAAGTTAGCGCGGAGTAAAGACAAAAAAGTCCCGCTGCATCCAGCGGGACTTTTTTAATAATTCTTACTCGCCAACCAACTGGCTCTTGGTAAAGAGCGCTCTCAGCCAGTACCCTTCCGCCTCAATGTTTTCGCGGCCACCTTCTTCGCGATCAACAAGCGTCACGATACCGAGCACCACCAGCCCCTCTTCTTCTGCCCGGCGTACCGCTTTCATCGATGATCCGCCAGTGGTGACGACATCTTCGACGATGACAACCCGTGTTCCGGCAGGGAGATTTTTGCGCCCTTCCAGCCACTGGCCGGTACCGTGCCCTTTTGGCTCCTTGCGGATGATGAAGGCATGCATGCTCTTACCATCCAGATGAGCGGCAATCGATGTCGCCGTGGCAATCGGATCGGCACCTAACGTAATACCGCCAACCGCCTGAACATTTTCGACGTCCTTGATGGCTTCATAGAACAGCTTACCGACAAGAAAGCCACCTTCGGCATGCAGCGTTGTCTGTTTGCCATCAAAATAGAAGTCGCTCTGACGGCCGGAAGCAAGAGTCACCAGGCGTTTTTCGTATGACAGCTCCAGTATGATTTTCTTCAGTTGTTCGCGATCACTCATGGTTACTCATCTCCTCTTCGAATAATCCCTTCTGCGAAATTTCCACAGGCTTGGGGAATGCAACCGGGTACGTTCCGGCAAAACAGGCTTTGCAATAATGGGTGTCACCATGACCAATCGAGGAAACCAGTCCTTCTTCGGACAGATATCCCAGAGTATCGGCGGTAACATAGCGGCAAATTTCATCGATCGTATGCGATGAGGAAATCAGCTCCTTGCGGTTCGGTGTATCAATGCCGTAGTAGCAGGGAAAACTGGTAGGGGGGGACGAAATGCGCAGGTGCACCTCACTCGCTCCGGCATTGCGCACCATCTTGACAATCTTGCGCGACGTGGTACCGCGTACGATCGAGTCGTCGATCACGACTACCCGCTTCCCCTTTAGCAGTTCACGCACCGGATTAAGTTTGATCTTAACCCCAAAGTGACGGATTGACTGGGCCGGTTCAATAAATGTCCGGCCGACATAATGGTTACGGATCAATCCCAATTCGAACGGAATGCCAGCTTCCTCGGCATAGCCCATGGCCGCCGGTACGCCGGAGTCCGGCACCGCGATAACAACATCGGCGTCCACCGGGTACTCACGTGCCAGCTGACGCCCCAGCTCCTTACGGGCCAGATAGACATTCCTGCCGAATATGTATGAATCGGGACGGGCAAAATAGACAAATTCAAAAATGCAGGGGGTCGGTTCTATCTTCTTGAACGGGAATAGCGACTTGACGCCGCCATCTTTGGTGCAGACAACCATTTCACCCGGCTCAATCTCGCGGATGAAGTCAGCTTCAATCAGATCCAGCGCACAGCTTTCAGAGGCAATAACCCAGGCGTCGCCAAGCTTGCCGAGGCATAACGGACGAAAGCCGTTGGGATCTCGTACCGCGATCATGCGTGTCTCGGTCAGGAAAAGCAGGCAGTAGGCGCCCTGGACACGCTTCAATGCCTCAACAATGCGGTCAACAAGCGAGTTTGTCTTGTAGGTAGCAATGAGGTGGATGATTATTTCCGTATCCATCGTCGTCTGGAAAATTGAACCGTAGGCCTCAAGTTCAGCCTTCAGCAGCTGCGCATTAACCAGGTTGCCATTGTGGGCTACTGCAATCGAACCACGCGAATAATCAACCATGATCGGCTGAACATTCTTTTCCACCGAGGCTCCGGCGGTTGAGTAGCGAACATGCCCGATGGCTGATTTGCCCGGCAGTTTTTTAAAAACGTCCGGATTACTGAAAACATCTGCAACCAGCCCCATACGCTTGTGAGCGTGCAGGGAATCTCCATCTGAGGAGACAATGCCGCAGCTCTCCTGGCCGCGATGCTGCAGGGCATAGAGACCAAGATAGGTCAGATTTGATGCCTCCGAGTGATTGTAAATACCAAAAACACCGCATTCTTCTTGAGGACGGGATAGCTTCATAGATAAAGGCTCCACTTAGTTTTGAATCAGATAAGATTCTTTCTCACATACTCGGCGGCATTTTTATAGAGGATCAACCCGTCACCCTCTTCCGGAAGATTTTCTCTGGTCCAGCGAGGGTGCTGGGTGTAATGGACAAACGCCTCGGGATGCGGCATAAGTCCCATCAAACGGCCGGTCGGGTCGCACAGGGCCGCTATACCGTTACTGGAACCGTTGGGGTTGGCAGGAAACTCCATAGTTGCTGCGGCGTAATCGGCGTCGCTGTAGCGCAATACGGCCAGATGTCCGGCTTCGATCCGGTCCAGTGTCGCATCGGAATCGCACAGGAACTTCCCTTCACCGTGACGCACCGGCAGATAGATCCCCCTGTCGATCCCGCTGGTGAATACGCTGGGAGAGGAGGGATCAACCTTCAGATATGTCCATCGATCATGAAAGCGGCCACAGTCATTATGAGTCAACGTGACCGTCTGGTGCAGATACTGGCCGTCGAATCCGGGCAGCATCCCCATTTTAACCATCAGCTGAAAGCCGTTGCAGACCCCAAGGATCAATTTGCCGTCGGCAATAAAACGGGTAAACTGATCGACAAGTTTTTCAGTACCGCCGGCTACCGCAGCATTCTTCAAACGATTGGCCTGAGCCTTGGCGCTCCCAAGATCATCACCGTCGAGAAATCCACCCGTAAGATTGAGAAAATGGAAGTCGTCCAGTCGGATCTCTCCGGAGAGGATCTCGGCGATGTGAGCGATAACGGTCTCATCGAAGCCCCCGAGGCGGCAGGCATGGGCGGCCTCCATCTCGCAGTTGGTACCGTTGCCGGTTATGACGATTGCGCGTGTCTGTTTCATTGGTTCATGATCTCCTTAACCATTCGTACAACATCAGTTTCTGTGTGCGCCGGTTTGGTCATATTTCAATCTAAACCAGCATACTGACCGTTTATAACCGACAAAAACGAGGCTCCGTATTTACGCAGTTTGTGTTCACCGACCCCGGTAATCGACAGCAGTTCCCGTTCATCACGAGGTTTACTCGACGCCATTTCCAAGAGAGTCGCATCGGAAAACACCACAAAAGGTGGCACATTGGCGGAATCGGCAATCTGTTTGCGCAGAACCCGCAGCCTGTCAAACAGAACCTGATGGAGCCCGTCAACCGTACCACGCCGTCTCTTCGCCTTCTCTTCAGGTTTGATGGCGACGCGTGGAAGGCCAAGGATAACCTGCGTTTCCCCCTTAAGCACCGGACGAGCCGCCGGCGACAGCCCCAAGACACCGTAGCGGGTGAAGTCCTGTACAACATAGCCAAGATGAATCAACTGGCGAAAGATATTTTCCCACTCTACAGCCGACAGGTCAGCGCCGATACCGTAGGTAGACAGTTCATGGTGGCGTAGCTCGGTGACCCGCTGGCTCTTTGCTCCGCGCAGCACCTCAATGACATGCCTGACACCGAACCGTTCACCGACCCGGTACACACAGGAAAGCGCTTTTTTTGCCTGTTCAGACGCATCGAAACGTTGCGGCGGATCAGTACAGATATCGCAGTTGCCGCAGTCATGTTCGCGCTGGTCGCCAAAATAGGAGAGCAGCGCCCGGCGGCGGCAGGTCAGCGCCTCACCGTAGGAGACCATCGCATTCAGCTTCTGGATCTCGATGCGCACCCGCTCGGCGTTGTCGCTGTTCTCAATCAGCGACCGGGCGGTCATGACATCCCCCATGCCGAACAGCATGAGCGCCTCGGACGGCAAACCGTCGCGCCCTGCCCTGCCGGTTTCCTGATAATAACTCTCGACACTCTTCGGCATGTCATAATGCACCACAAAGCGCACATTCGGTTTATCAATCCCCATGCCAAACGCGACGGTGGCGACAACGATCCGCAGATCGTCACGGCGAAAGGCATTCTGCACCCGACTCCGCTCTTTTTCTGACAGGCCGGCGTGATAGGCTGCCGCTGAAAACCCGGCCTGAATCAGCTGTTCTGCAATCTGCTCTACACGTTTTCTGCTCAGCGCATAGATGATTCCGGCCTCATCATTGCGGCCTTTCAGGAATCCGGACAGTTGCACAAAGGGTTTATGCTTTGGAATGACCGTATAGGTGATGTTCGGACGGTCAAAACCGGCGACAAAGACCGTGGCCTGCCCGATCCCCAACTGGCTGACGATATCCTTGCGGGTTTCCGGGTCGGCCGTTGCGGTCATCGCCACAATCGGCACATCCGGAAACGTACTTCGCAACTGACCAAGCTTCACATAGTCGGGGCGGAAATCATGCCCCCACTGGGAAATGCAGTGCGCCTCATCAATGGCAAACAGCGCCAGCTTCAGGGTCGACAATGTATCCAGAAAATCGGGGAGCAGCAACCGTTCCGGCGCAACGTAGAGCAGATCCAGCTCGTTTGCATGCATCTGGCGCAGGACCTGACGCACCTCATCTGCTTTCAGCGACGAATTAAGGCAGGCAGCGCGGACGCCGTTGTCCTGAAGCGCATCGACCTGATCCTTCATCAGCGCGATCAGCGGTGACACGACAATCGCCACTCCATCCCGATGCAGAGCCGGTATCTGGTAGCAGAGCGATTTGCCCCCACCGGTCGGCATTACCAGAAATACGTCTTCGCCAGCCACCACCCGCTCGATGACATCCTGCTGAGGCGCCCGGAACTGGTTAAAACCGAAGACAGTTTTCAGGGTATGGTGGATGTTTTCAGGCACCGGGGACAGCTAGAGTTCTCTCAATGTCTGTTGCCACGCCTCTTTCAACTCGGACAAGTCAGCCTTGACGACAGAAGTACCATTCAAGCCGGTGATCGAAAGATTCTGATCTTCAGTCACAACACCAATCGAGGAGAAACAGTTGCCGCTCATGGCGGCCTCGAATTGATCGCGCTTTTCAGGGTGGACAGTCACAAGGTGGCGAGATGCCGATTCAGAGAAGAGCAGCGTGCAATCGTTCTTGCCGACCGCATCTCCCTTCCAGAGTACACAGGAGAGATCAAGAGCCATGCCGTACCCTCCGGCAAAGGCGCTTTCTGCTGCTGCTACCGCCAGACCGCCGTCGGAGAGGTCATGACAAGAAGCAACCGCCCCCTGGGTGACCGCTCCGTGATACGCCTGATAGCGCTGGTACGCTTTAACAGTGTCCACCTTGGGAATTTTGTTGCCGATCGCTCCAGAGAGCGCCAGATATTCTGACCCCCCCAGTTCGTCCGCCGTTTTGCCGAGCAGATAAACAATATCACCCGGTCGTTTTGCATCCATCGTGACCGCCTTTCTGGCATCATCGATCTTGCCGATGACCGAGAAAAGCAGCGTCGGCGGGATGGATATCTTGGTCGTACCGTCATAGAAGTCGTTCTTCATCGAGTCCTTGCCGGAAATGAGCGGCAAGTTGTACTCCATGCAGACATCGTACAGCGCCTGATTCGAGCGCACCAGCTGCGCCATCTTGTAGGGGCCATCCGGAGTTTTGTCCGACAGGACCGGATCGCACCAGCAGAAGTTGTCCAATCCGGCGACAAGATCCAGCGAACCACCGACGGCCACATAGTTGCGCAGCGCCTCGTCAACGGCGTTGGCGGTCATATGATAGGTATCGATGTCCGAGAAACGGGGGCAGATACCGTGGGCTGTCACGACACCTTCGAATGAATCGAGAAGCGGTCTGACGACCGCCGCATCGGACGGGCCGTCGTTGGCTACGCCGGTAAACGGCTTAACGACAGAGCCTCCCTGCACTTCATGGTCGTAGCGGCGAACCACCGATTCCTTGGAACAGATGTTCAGCGCAGCCAGTAACTGCTTCAGGTCGTCACTGTAATCTGCTTTTTCTTCCAGCTTCGGCTCATCATGCTGCGGCGGAGTCCACTTGGCCGGCAGCTGCATCGGCGGCAAGCCTTCATGCATGAACTCCATCGGCAGCCAGGCAACCGTTTGCTGACCGTAGAGCATATGGAATACGCCATTGTCGGTAAATTCACCCAGCACGGTGGCCTCAACGCCGAAGCGCACTGCCATGGCAAGAAACTCGTCAATCTGTTCAGGCGGAACGGCCAGTGACATCCGCTCCTGAGCTTCCGAAATCAGTATTTCCCACGGATTCAAGCCCGGATATTTGAGTGGCGCCTTGGCAAGATCCATCCGGCAGCCACCGCACTCCCCCGCCATCTCGCCGATTGAGGAGGACAAACCACCGGCGCCGTTATCGGTGATGAAGCGGTAGAGCCCTTTGTCGCGAGCCCGGATCAGAAAGTCGAACATCCGCTTCTGGGTGATCGGATCGCCGATCTGTACCGCCGTGACCGGCGAGTTTTCGTTAAGTTCCTCTGAAGAGAAGGTCGCGCCGTGAATACCATCCTTGCCGATCCGCCCTCCGGTCATAACGATCAGATCGCCCGGCTTGATGGACTTTTCGTGCCCCGGCAGACCGTTGACGACAGCAGGCATTAAACCGGCGGTGCCGCAAAAAACCAGCGGCTTACCGGCATAACGGTCATCAAAAACCAGTGAGCCGTTGACGGTCGGGATGCCGCTCTTGTTGCCGCCATGTTCGACACCTTCGACAACCCCTTCATAGATACGACGGGGGTGCAGCAGCCGCGTAGGGAGCGGCTTGGCATAAAACGGGTCGGCAAAACAGAACACATCCGTGTTGAATATCAGCTTTGCTCCTATTCCGGTACCAAACGGGTCGCGATTGACCCCGACAATGCCGGTCAGTGCGCCGCCGTACGGATCAAGGGCTGATGGAGAGTTATGTGTTTCCACCTTGAACACCAGCGAGTGCTCTTCGTTGAATTTGATGACACCGGCGTTGTCTTTGAATACGGAGAGGCAGAAATCTTTCTCTCCCATCCGCTCACGGACATCTTTTGTCGTGCGCTGAATGAAAGACTTGAACAGGGATTTTATCTCCTGCCGGTTGCCGTTTTCATCCTCGTACTGCACCGTCCCGGCAAAGATCTTATGTTTGCAGTGCTCCGACCAGGTCTGCGCCAGACATTCCAACTCCACGTCGGTCGGTTTCGCACAAAGACCAAAGTTCTGACGTTCCGCCAGAACTTTTTGATCGCGGTAATGTCCCTGGATGATCTTCATTTCATCGAGAGTCAGTGCCAGCACCCCATCCTTGCTGATCCGCATCAGCTCTTCGTCCGAAACTTCCAGATCGATCTCGCGGACCTCGACCTTTGTTTCACCGCTGACTTTGGGCACATAGGCCGGGAAACCACCTTTAGCGGCGAAATCGGCGGCTGAAAGGATGCTGTAGCGCTGAATGAGGGTATTGCAGAGAAGGCCGGTGGCAATTTTTTCCACATCGGCTGGAGATATGCGACCTTTCAGCAGGTATTGCACTGCGTAATATACACCTTCACCGGCAGCGCACGGACGTCCGGTCAGATAGGCAACCGCCTCGCGGGCGGTACGTCCGACATTGTCGGTAACACCGGGGCGGAACCCGACTTCCACGGCAAAATCAAAACCGACGGCAAGTGGCCGGTCGATGCTCCAGCCCTGAATAACCGGATCACTGAACGGTCCGGCAGCGGCCCGTTCCAGTTCGTCTTTGTCAAGGTCGGTATCGAGCGTATATACATCAAGCGTACGTACCTCTTCAACCTCAAGATGCAGAAAGTGATCAATCTCGCGTTTGATCCGCTCGCCTCGGGCATCGCGGACGCCATCCTTTAATGCTGTTTCAATTCTGTTGGCCATATCAGTCTGTCCCTTTTTGCATTTTCACCGTTCTGGTCGGGAACGGAATTTCAATAGAGTTCTCGCCAAACTTCTTGAGAATAAGCGAATTGATTTTGTCGGTAACAGAAAATAACGTGCTGTACTCTTCGACCCAGAAAAAAAGCGCCATATTGAGTGCAAAATCGCCAAAGCTGACAAAATAGGCTTCGGGGGGAGGGTCTGCCAAAACATCGTCAACTTCAGCGGCTGTTGCCACCAGTAACCGTTTTACCTGATCAACATCACTACCGTACGCCACGCCAATATTGATGCGCCCTTTGGCCCGGCTGTTGGGAAACGCCTGGTTTGTCAGCATGGTATTGCACAGGTCTGAATTGGGAATAATCAGCAGTTGGTTATCCAGTGTCTTTATCTTGGTGCTCCGCAGGCCGATATCCGCCACATCGCCGATCTGGCCGCCGACCAGTTGGATACGGTCGCCGATGCGAAACGGGCGGTCCAGCATGATGGTAAAACCGGATATCATGTGGGCCAACGTGTCTTTTGCCGCCAAACCTATCGCCAGCGACCCGATGCCGAGGGCGGTAACAATTGAAAAAATATCATAATTGAAATGCTTGAGAATCACAATCAGAGCGGTACCCATCAGAAACAGCGACACTATCTTTTCAGCCACCGGCACCATTTGGCGCGACATGGCAGCCCCGAAGCTGTCCTGTTGACGGGCAAGATACCATTTCATCAGCTCGTCAAAGACGTGGAAGATCAGGTTACAGACGATCACCACCAGGATGACATAGATAACGCCGGAGACGATCATAACGAACTTCTCTTGCAGCGGCAGCGAGCGGATGGCCAGGTAGACCCCCAGCACCACGAACAGTCGCGACACGTACGGGATCACCCGCTGCAGAACGCGATCGTCCAGATCTGTTGAAGTGAAGGACGTCAGACGCTTCCCCCACTTGTTCAGCATCATGACAACCAGCTGCGACAATACCCAGAACAGGGCCAGAACCAGCAAAGCTCCCAGAATCTCTTTAGCCCAGAACAGCAGAAAACCGTCACCCTCCTGAGTCTGGAGGAGCTCCAGTATAAAACCGAGGAATCTATTCACCAAACACTCGCTTGAAGATTGTACCCACATGTTTCAGATGGTAATTTAAGTCAAAGGCCTCACGAATTCTCGCTTCGCCGAGCGCCCCGACAACATCCTGGTCGGCCAGCAGTTCCGTCTGAAAATCCGCACCCTGTTCCCATACCTTCATGGCATTGCGCTGCACCAGACGATATGAATCTTCACGCGACACGCCCGCCTGAGTCAGATCGAGCAGAATTTTCTGTGAGAACACAAGCCCTTTCATCTGATTGAGATTTCTCAGCATATTATCGGGATAGACAACCAGGTTGCGAATCAGGCCGTTAAGGCGACGTAGGGAAAAATCCAGCGCTACGGTAGCATCCGGCGCAATATAGCGCTCAACCGATGAATGGGAGATATCCCGTTCATGCCATAGTGCGACATTCTCGAGCGCGGGGATGCAGAGGGAGCGGATATAGCGGGCCTGCCCGGTCAGATTCTCCGACAGGATCGGATTCCGTTTGTGGGGCATGGCCGACGACCCTTTCTGCCCCTTGCTGAAAAACTCTTCCGCTTCCAGAACCTCCGTACGCTGCAAATGACGCACCTCCACGGCGATACGCTCCATCGACGACGCGATAATGGCCAGGGTACAGAAGAGCTCGGCATGGCGATCACGTGGAATGACCTGGGTAGAGACCGGTTCCGGCTTGAGCCCCATTTTTGCACAGACATACTCTTCAACATAGGGATCAATATTGGCAAAGGTGCCAACCGCTCCGGAGATGGCGCCGGTGGCAATGTTTTCGCGGGCTGCCAGGAGGCGGACCCGATTACGACCCATCTCGGCATAAAAAGAGGCCAGCTTGAGTCCGAAGGTCACCGGCTCGGCATGAATGCCGTGGGAGCGGCCGATGCAGACCGTATCCTTATGCTCAATGGCACGTACTTTGAGCGACTCCAGCAGCATATCCAGATCGGCCAGCAGCTCATCGGCGGCCTGTACGAGCTGCACCGACAGGCAGGTATCAAGGACATCGGAGGAGGTCATACCCTGATGAATAAAGCGGGCTTCCGGGCCGACATATTCGGCGACCGACGTCAAAAAGGCGATCACATCATGCTTGACTTCAGCCTCAATGGCGTCGATACGGGCAATATCAAAATCACCCTTGGCACGAATAACCGGCACGACTTCTTTGGGGATAACCCCCAGTTCAGCCTGAGCTTCGCACGCCAGGGTCTCAATTTCGAGCCAGATGCGAAAGCGGTTTTCAGCGGTCCAAATATGGGTCATTTCGGGGCGGGAATAGCGTTCAATCATGTAAGAACTCCTCGTTTAATGTATGCATGGTACTATATTTCCATAACCGCACTGGCGCGGAACTGGTCACCGATGACAATTCGCGGCGAACAGATGTTTTGATCACTCAAAAAAGCCCGGGTAGTTCGCACGACATGTTCCAGATGGTTGTTCACCTCAGACAGATGCGCCATTACCAGGGCTTCCAGCCCTTCATGGGCAAGTTCATGGAGCAGCTCCAACGATTCCTCGTTGGAGATATGGCCATGACGGGATTTGATCCGCTGCTTCAACGCCCATGGATAGGGGCCGTTCATCAGCATATCGACATCGTGATTCGACTCCAGATTGAGAAAACGGCAGCCGCGCAGTTTTTCAGTCACCAGACGTGTGACGATACCCAGATCAGTGACGGAAGCGGCGCAGCCTTCACGCGATTCAATAACGAAACCGACCGGATCGCAACTGTCATGTGTAATCGGGACCGGATCGATCTGAACATCCCTGAAGGTAAAGGCTGAACCGGATTCGAACTCACGCACCTGACACTTCTTGAAATATTTATCTGCCGTGACATGAACCTGATTGCTGACAATAACTGGCACATTGAACTTGCGCGCGAAAGAACCGGCGCTCCGGATATGGTCGATATGCTCATGCGTAACCAATACCGCATGGATTCGTGAGGCATCGATCCCGACCTCTTCCATTCGGAGCAGCGTCTCGCGCAACGACAGGCCGGCATCTATCAGGACACGGGTATCCCCGGTCTCAAGATAGAGACAGTTACCCTTGCTACCGCTCGCCAGCGAACAAATTTTCACACATGCTCCAGGAATTGCAGGTCAATGGTTCACCAGCAGAAAATGCCGTCAATTACAGAGGAACTACAACAGGTTATATTCAGGCATCGGAATAGTGCCGGATGGCCGCTTGAACAAGCGGTATTTATACACTGAAGCCACTCACAGTTTCAAGGTTTATCGTCGTAAACGGAGAACCGATCCTCAAATCTCCGAGATATCCGCCGCTGTAATTTCAACATCAGGCCATCCCTCATAGATCCACTCTTCTACCTGCTCCAGAGCCCGCCGCGGGATGTTTTTATCCGGACTGACCGTAACAAAACCGAGTACCGCCACCGCAACATTATCCTGCCTGTCAACCTCGGCACACGCCACATTAAAGCGGTTTCTTGCTCGCCCGAGAATACTCTTGACGATCCCCCGCTTCTCCTTAAGTGAATGCGACTGCAATGAGAGATGGATTTCGAGACAATAAATGAACATGGACTAGAACTCGCAGTGCCGAGGGGTTCGCGGAAAGGGAATCACATCGCGGATATTCTCCATGCCGGACAAATACATAACCAGCCGCTCGAAGCCGAGCCCGAAGCCGGCATGCGGGCAACTCCCCCAACGGCGGCTGTCCAGATACCACCAGAGCGGCTCACTGGCAATCCCCAACTCAGTCATCCGTGACTCAAGACAATCCAGCCGCTCCTCGCGTTGACTGCCGCCGATGATCTCACCCACCTTGGGTACCAGCAGATCCATGGCAGCCACGGTACGACCATCATCGTTCTGCCTCATGTAAAATGCCTTGATGTCTTTAGGATAGTTGAGAATAAAGGCCGGTCCTCCCACGATCTGTTCCGTGATAAAGCGTTCGTGTTCGGTCTGCAGATCAAGCCCCCACTCCACCGGATACGTAAAAGTGACGCCGGAACGCTGCAAGAGATCAATCGCTTCCGAATATTCCATCCGTACGAAATCGGCCGCAGCTACCGTGCTGATACGGTCAATCAGGCCGTTCTCAATATGTTTATCAAAGAACGCCATTTCGTCAGCACACTCTGCAAGAGCAAATGTGCAAAGGTATTTTACAAATTTTTCCGCCAGATCAGCATCGTCGGCCAGGGTGGCAAAAGCCATCTCCGGCTCGATCATCCAAAACTCGGAGGCATGCCGGGCGGTATTGGAATTTTCTGCCCGGAACGTCGGACCAAACGTGTAAATATCGCCGAAAGCAAGCGCAAACAGCTCCCCTTCAAGCTGGCCGCTGACAGTCAACCCTGTCTTCTGACCAAAAAAATCCTGACTGAAATCAGGCTGTCCATCAAGCATCGGTGGGTCTACCGCATCAAGCGTAGTGACGCGAAATAATTCACCGGCACCTTCACAGTCGTTGGCGGTAATAATAGGTGTATGGACATAGAGGAAATTGTTGTCGGAAAAGAAATGATGGATAGCCTGAGCGAGCTTGGATCTCAGACGAAACACCGCCCCGAAGGTGTTCGTGCGAGGCCGCAGGTGAGAGATTGTTCTCAGGTATTCAAATGTGTGACGTTTTTTCTGGAGCGGATAGGAAGCATCTGCACCTCCGATTATTTCAATTGTCCGTGCAGTCAGCTCCATTTTCTGACCGGATGACGGTGATTCGACCAGAGCGCCTGTCACGGTAAGAGCTGTGCCGGTTCCGATACGACAGATATCGCTAAAATTTGGAAGAATTGACTCTGCCACCACCTGAATGCCATCAACTGTCGATCCGTCATTAAGAACAATAAAACAGATTTCTTTTGACGCTCTGACGGACCGCACCCATCCAGAAAAAGAGTAGATTGAGGCGTCTGTTCCCTGTTCAAGAATTTCTTTGATTCGTGTTCGCATTTATAGCACTCCCAAACAGCTTGTTTATTTGACCTTTCGAACAGCAATGTGATAAATTCCATCGCAGCAGACGTTTAAAAGATACTAACCGGCATACTTACCCCAATCAACAAAAGGAAAATATACCATGACAAGATCACTCTGTGCAGCCCTGGCATTCAGCGCAATTGCCTGCGTGTCTGCCGGTGCAGAAGACTCTCACCAGAATGCACTGGACCCTGCCAAAGTTGCAGCGGCAAAAAATTATCCACAGATCGTACTGTATTCGGTCGCCTGGTGCCCCCGCTGCCGTGAAACCAGGGAATACCTGACCAAAAACAACATCCCGTTCATTGATCGTGACGTAGAGGCTAATACCAAGGCGATGGAAGATTTAACCATTAAATACAACAGTACCGGCGTACCGGTTATTATTATCGGCAAAGGCAACGATGAGGTGATTATGAAAGGATTTACGCCCGAACTGTTTCAGGAATCATTACAAAAGGCCAGGTTAAAGTAGATACGGACGAGCGGTTGTCATGCATACATTTTGAAAAGCTGAAGGACCAGCAGCGTAATCCCGGAACCGACACATGCACCGATGACAACTTCTCGCAGTGTATGGATTTTCATCAGCAGTCGAGAATGACTCACCATAGTTGCCAGCAGTAGTGAAAGCACCGAAATAAGCGGATCACGGGTATTAAGCGATACCGCCGTGGCGATTGAGAACGCAACAGCGGCGTGTCCGCTCGGTATTCCGCCATATAGGGGGGTGCCGGTACCGGTGGCGCTCTTTACGATAACAACGACGATAACTACGATCAGTATTGAAATGAGCGTACCCATATCAGAAACAGTGCCAAACATCGCAAGAACCCCCCCGTAGCGCGGCATAACATATTTTGCCAGAATCAGGTACCCCATGATTCCGGCGCCGCAGGCCGTGATCAATACGGCTCCGGCGGCCGTATCTTTTGCAGTTTTAGCCAGCGGATGGTAGCCGGGAGAGACGAGGTCAACGACCGCTTCCACCGCAGTATTAAACATCTCTGCACAGAGCACAGACAGGATCGAAAGTGCAAGCAGTGCAAACTCCAGCGGAGTGACTTTTAGAAATAAAACCGCCAGCAACACAACAATGGCCGCAATGAAATGAATGCGCATGTGCCTTTCAGTGCGAGCCGCATGCAGTATTCCCTCAACGGCGCAGTTGGCTGATTCTATAAACCGGTCGGGCTTAACAACCCTTCCTTCTTCAGAATTTTGAATAGCTGCTGCTCCTTCTGCTGCATTTTTTGCGCTTCCGCCTCACCGCTTCGCTCATGATCGTAGCCGCACAGATGTAATATTCCGTGCAACAGCAGAAACGACAGGCGCTCAAAGAACGCCATCCCCCCCTCTTCGGCCTCCCTGGCTGCAGTATCTGCCGAAATCAGCACATCGCCCAGAGCATGCGGATTTACTCCTCCGCAGTCACCTTCCTGCAATGAAAACGAAATCACGTTGGTCGGGCGGTCTTTAGCGAGATACTCCCGGTTAATGATCCTGATCGAGCGATCTCCCACAATCGAGACAGAGAGTTCCGTTCCCTCAGGACATCCCAAGGCGCTTAAGATTCTCACTGCCACCTTTTTTAGCTGCTGGTTCTTGAACTGGTGGCGTCTCTGGCGATTGTTCGTCAATATCAGCATCTTGCACTACTCCATGTTCAGTTTTGGTAACTTCACGGGTTTCCGTCTTTTTTGAACGATCCCCCCCCTTGTAGGCAGGTTCAGGATAATCAATACGATGATGAAAGATGCCGTTCAGTATAGCGGTAAAACTCCTGGCAATTTCGTGCAGGTTTTTAAGTGTCAGCTCGCACTCATCCAGTTGGCCATCGATAAATATGTTATTAATCAGTTTTTGGACTAACCCCTGAATACGGTCAGGCGACGGATTTACGAGGGTCCGGGAGGCCGCTTCAACACAGTCTGCCAGCATGACTATTCCTGCTTCGCGTGTCTGCGGCTTGGGACCGGGGTAACGGAAATCCCTTTCATCAACAATCTGCCCGGATGAGACCCCTTGACTCTTGGCGCGTTCATAAAAGAACTTGATCAGCGCGGTGCCATGGTGCTGGCGAATAATATCTATAATCAGCTGTCCCAACCTGTTTTCACGGGCCAGCTCAGCTCCTTCCTTAATATGTGAAACCAGAATCAGTGCACTCATGCTGGGCGTAAGCTTGTCATGACGATTATCTTCACCAACCTGATTCTCAATAAAGTAGTGCGGTTTTGAGACCTTGCCGATATCGTGATAATACGCAGCAACCCGTGCCAGCAGAGGATTAGCACCAATGGATTCGGCGGCCGCCTCTACGAGGTTTCCAACGACAACACTGTGGTGATAGGTACCGGGAGCCTTGATCATCAGCTCCCGAAGCACAGGAGAGTTGAGGTTTGCAAGTTCAAGCAGCTTGATATCGGTAGTATACTGAAAGAGCGTCTCGATAAGCGGAATAAAACTCGATACAAAACCGGCACAGATAAACCCGCTGAGCAGAGCAAACAAGGCTACGTACATCGTTTGCGTCGTGAATATTGCGTTGTTAAGGATCTGAAATGACAGCGCCAGGGCCAGGTTAACAATCGAAATTTTTAATCCGGCAGCATAAACCGTTCCGCGACTTGTGCAATGTCGAACACCATGAGCACCAACAATACTCCCCAGCAGCGAATATATGACGACCTGCATATTGTTCTCAAACATGATGCCGAGCAGCGGGGCCAGAATCGCACAATAGACCAACGCAACTTCTGAGTTCATAAATATACGGACAATCATCGCTCCGGCGGCAAACGGAAACAGATAAAAGTAACTTGACGCCTCTACGGAGGGAAAAACCGGACCGATATTATGGGTGATCAGTAGGGCTGTCTTAAAACAGATGAAGCTTATGGTGATTAGAAGAGAGATTATCAGGACATCTTTGTTGGTCGGATTAAATTTCCGTATATTTTTGCAGGCAAACCGGTAGGGGAAGTAAAACAGCACGAGAATTAACGTAAAGGTCCCGAATGCGGTAAACAGAAGACTGCCGCTGAGTTGACTACCGTATACAGCATCAAGTTTGTGGGCCTCTTCAGGGGTTATCCGTTCGCCAACCCGTACAATCATCTCCCCCTTCTGCAACTTGAACAGCACCGGGCGCACCGCCTCCATAGCGCTGCGGGTACGCACCTCGGACGCCTCACGATTATAGAAGAGGTTGGGGAGGAGGATTCTGGCAATCACTTTCGCAATATGGGCATTGTCAGAAGCGGCTCCAACACCCTTGAAACGCCAGGCAGTGACGATCCGGCGCGCCTCGCCGATGTCCGTAACACCGGCGGTTAAGTCCCCCCCCACGATGAGGCGGCCATTATTATCAGATATTTCGAGTCCCCGACGGGTGTCCGTCTGAAAGACCTTTCCATCCAGCACAATTTTTTGTTGATAAAGCTCATTCAGAAATTCTGCTGTGCTTGCCAGAAAGATCTTATCTGACTTGATCCGAGTCAGCACCATAATTTCAGCTTCGTTCAGATCCGTATCAAGCAACGGCGTCAACTGTGCACGCCACTGGGAAATACTTTTCCCGGCATTTTCATCGCGGCCGGAATGAAGTACCGCAAGGGCCTGCTGCAACTTATCATTAATAGCGCCCGACACCTGATCGCTCAAATTATATACAACCGGAGCGTTGTTGCCGGCATCTTTACGCCGCTGTTCCGTCAATGCCTTGTCTTCTACTAGCAGGTCCTGGGTTACGCGAATATCGGAGGTGGCAATATCACCGACTTTATAGGAAAGTTTTGTGATCTGTTGGCCGGGAAGTATCGTCAATGTCAGCAATAGAGCGGTAGAAACGAGAAGGATAAACCGGTTGCGACTGGCCGTTTCAGGGTTGGAAAACTTCTTGATCATGGAATCAAGCAAATTCGATCCCAGCTGGCTCAAATATGTCAGTGTATACTGTTCCTGCTTGCTGCCGGGTTGTCCAGACATAGGTACATGCGCCATTGTATGATTAGATTTAAGTCATTCGCACTAACCTTTGAATTGTAGTCTGATTGCATAAACGTGTCAATAAAACTACGGCGATACAACGAGAGCACTGAATCGGTTCATCCGCGGGGATGAATCTGCTGATGCAGGCGTTTAAGCCGTTCGCGAGTAACATGGGTGTATATCTGGGTGCTGGCCAGATCGGCGTGCCCCAGCATGATCTGCACACTGCGCAGATCGGCGCCATTTTCCAGCAGATGGGTTGCAAAAGAGTGCCGTAGGGTGTGTGGTGAGATGTTTTTCCGGATAGCCGCCATTTTCGATCGTTTTTTTATGATATCCCAGAAAGCCTGGCGGCTCATTGCTCCCCCCAGACGGGAAAGAAAGAGGTACGGACTCTGTCGGCGCTGATCAACTCTGTATCTAACGGTATCAAGATATGCAGCTACCCGCAGACGGGCTGAATCTCCGATCGGCACAAGACGCTCCTTGTTCCCCTTTCCAACCGTCATCAGATAGCCGGAATCAAGATTGACTTCGCGCAACTTGAGGTTAACCAGTTCAGACACCCGTAGTCCGGTAGCATAAAGCAGCTCCAGCATGGCGAGGTCGCGCAGATCCTCACCCCGCTTCCCCAAACAGGCGGTAAACAGGGCATCTATTTCACGACCATCCAGAAACTGCGGCAGTTTATGGAGTGTGCGCGGAGCTTCGATTATTGTCGCCGGGTTGCAGTCGGCATAGTTCTCGATCATCAAGAATTTGTGGAACATGCGGATTGCAGAGAGGCATCGTGCACGACTGCGGGGTCCAATCTCCAACCTCTGCAGGGTACCCATAAAAGCAGCAATATCATCCGGACCAACATCGGACGGCTTCTGCCGCCCGGACTTCTCGATAAAATCCAGATAACGGACAAGATCGCGGCTATAGGCACTCCGGGTGTTGGGAGAAAGCCCTTTTTCCACAGTAAGATAGGATATGAAGAGGTCGAGGTAGTCGTTCAATGGGTTCGCCTTTTGCTGGTACAAGGACCGTATGGAACTACAAATAGGCATTGCGGCATGGCTTTGTGGGAACAGCCATAACTGTGAGTGTGGCTGCGACCACTGCCGGTATGTCCCGGGGCATATAATTTTCTATAACCGGAAAACAACCTTCATCCTTACTTCGTAATTGTGTATATGCACAAATGACATTCAGAATCATGCATGTCAATACGTTTTGGGGGCAGATACAAATTTGTATCAAACACGCGATCCGCCTACTATACCCTAGTGTTGCTATGGGCCGCATCTGTTGTTGCATATGTTGTATTTGTCTTATTTGTGTTGCATTTATACAGATGCAACACCATGTTTGCTTTGTTTCCAATAAGATATAGTGCACACATCTTACTCATCTGTGGTGTTGCATTTGAAACATATGCAATTTGCTATATAGAGCCACCAAAAACCGGAAATGCTAACTATCTGATTTTTAAGCATTGTATATTATTTTATACACCAGCACAAATATGGCATGTTTGTTGGAGTATAAAGAAATAGAAACGATGGCAAGCAGGAGGATTCAGATGGGTTCCGGAAAAGTAGCAGTACCATATTATGGCAGTCTCTATCGACCTAAAGTCGGTTATGAAAGAATCTACTTCATTGTTGAAGATGGTCGTGCCAAAGAAAAGGATTTGAATGTAAGACTCTGTGTATGGGACAACAAAAGAGAATCAACGTTGCCCGAGTGGCTAAAGGATAATGGTGTAGAAAATCTTGTTTGCCGAGAAGAACCGGGAAGTAACCTGAAAAAGACAATGGACAGCGCAGGAATACACGTATTGAATGGAACTGATAAGCACGCATCAAGTTTAATGAATAGCCTGTTAGTTTAACCACTCTTTTGGGAGTCAACAACAAAAAAAGGAGAATTACCATGAAAGCAAAAAGCAATTACTCGAGTCTGGTGGAAGAAGCCGCAGTAAAGGGAACAATGGGTGGATCGCTGTAGTCACAATTTTTGTTGGTTCTTTTCTCGTCTGGTCTGCCACCTGCCTCGGTGGTGCAATTGTAAGTCTCTTAAGCTAAATATATTGTTTATCAGTATGTTACGCGTTGTATATACTATTTGCAACACGCGTACGACATATACTACGTCCTGGTGTTGATGAATGATACGCAACAATGGTAACTGCACAGAGTTGAGTACGGCAGGACCCGGCAGACGCCGACGAGCAGTATTGAACGGCTTCTTTTGTCTCCGTATGCTTCCTAATTGACCTACATCAAGGTGAGCCGGGGGATTTCGTGCCAAGGTGTGAATCAGTACTATTCTGTTGCAACAGGGAGCGGGGACATGATTACCACCAGTGAATTAGTAGTCACCATCACAATATGGGTACTGACGGCCGCCGCGCTCTTCTTCAGCGCTCGCGCCGTCTGGCGGCGTAGAAAACTGAAGCGCGCAAATGAGCAAAAACGTAACCAGTTGCTGAACACCTGATATTTGTGTTGGAGAAAAGTATGGTATAGACAGAAACGTCGTGGCGGACCTACGAAACGCTTCCACACTAACTCACCCACACTACACCCACTCATCAATCGCGGTCATCAGCTTGCTACAGATCTCGTTCAGTTTTTCGGAATCAGTAATTTTTTGCCCGAAAATATCCCGCACATAAAACACGTCGGCCACTTGATCGACCTTGGTAGAGATCTTGGAGACACCGATGTACAACCCCATTTCAGCCAGCGTGCTGGTAATCAGATACAACAATCCGACCTTGTCATGGGTCAGGATATCTATGACGGTATACTCTTCGGAAACCTCATTATCGATATCAACCTTGGTCGCAAAACGTGGCGCGGGACGCGCCGTCAACAAGGTCGGCCGTTTTCGCTTGGCTACCAGCGTCGACACCTGAACCTCACCATGGATTGCCCGGCGCATATCCTGCTCAATCTTGTCCCAGCGCGTTGCATCGGTAACCAGACTTCCCTGCGGTGAATTTACCTGCAGTATATCCAGCACCTTGCCGTTCTTGCTGGTATTGATCTGAGCCCCCAGAATGTTTATGCCATTAGCAGCCATGACACCGGTAATACGGGAAAAAAGCCCCGGCATATCGTGTGCACAGATAGTGTATTCCGTACAATCATTGCCCGGCTGATGAGAGAGGTGCAACAGGACATCAGACTGTTCCAGACCCAGCAGCAGTCGAACCTGTTCTGCGATCAGCGGGGCAGGATTGGAAAGAAGCAGCCGCACCGGCATGGATCTCAACTCCTGCCGAACCTCTGCAGCGGGGAGATCGTTCTCTAATAGAGCGGTAACCTTTTTTATAACTGCGGTGACCCGTTCACTGCTGGCCTCCTGCTGGAATCCGCCCCGGTCGAGAACAGTGAAGGCCTTTTCGTATAACTCCTGAAAGAGTGACGCCTTCCAGTTCGTCCAGACATCCGATCCGACCGCACGCACATCTGCAACCGTGAGCAGATAAAGCATCTTGAGATTTTCGCTTGTTTCCATCTGACGGGCAAACTGGACAATCATTTTTTCATCATTCAGATCGCGCCGCTGTGAAATATGGGCAAACTGCAGATGATGGCGAACCAGGAACTCCAGCCGTTCGCTGTCCTCCCGGGAAAGCCCTATTCGGCGGGCAATTGTCGGGATCATGGCAGCCCCCTTCTCGGCATGCCCCCCTCCCGAACCCTTGCCGATGTCATGAAAGAGCACCGCCAAAAGCAGCAATTCCGGCTTGCCAATCTGGGAAGCAATCTCGCAGGGGAGCGGCATACTCCCCTTAAACTCACCGCTCAGCATCTTTTCAGTCTGCTCAACAGCAAAAAGCGTGTGAATGTCGACCGTGTAGATATGGTACATGTCGTGCTGAACTTTGCAGTAAATATGTTCGAGTTCGGGGATATAGCGGTTCAAAAACTCCAGGTGATGCATCAAGCGCAGCGTAACGGCGACACCCTTTGTTGACCGCAAAATGCTCATAAAGGACTGATTAACCTCGCGGCTGCGACGGAACTTGTCGTTGATCAAGGCTAGATTTTTTCTGATAACGCCCTTAACGCGAACATTGAGCGTGACACCGTGCTTCTGGGCCAGCTCGAAAATTTTCATCATTACACCCGGATTCTTCTCAACGATGGCTTCATCCGGAACGATCAATTCTCCCTTGAGCACGAAACAGCCTTCACCGACAGGCCTGCGAACAAAATAGCCCAATATCTTCAACGCCCCCTCATCACGCCAGATACAGCGTAAAATCAGGCTGGAGGTAAAATGCTCGACCTTGTTGGCATGACGATAGTAGTCCCTCATGAAATCTTCAACTGCCAGCACCCGACCGCTGTCACGATACCCCAAAAAGCCGGCCAGATGTACTTGGGCATCAAAGGTAAGCTGGTCGTTTTTGCGGCCGTTGAAGTAATGAAGCTCATTACGGATGCGCCAGAGGTAGTCAAGCGCAGCGTGATACGTTTCCAGCTCTTCATCGTCCACAACACCCTTGATGATCAGCTCACGCAAATCGGAAAACTTGTACTTGACACGTGCCACCCAGATGGCGGTCTGCAGATCACGAAGCCCCCCCTCCCCCTCTTTCAGGTTCGGCTCAAGAAGATAGACCGTAGAGCCGTACTTTTCACGGCGGCCCTTCATATCAGCTACCTTTTCCTTTATGAATGAATCACTGGATTTCGGCAGGATCTGACTAAAAATAACCTTGTTGAGGGCGGTAAACAGCGGTCGGCTGCCGGAAAGAAAACGGGCATCCATCAGCGCCGTCTTGACGGTGCCGTCGGCTGCTGCCATTTCAACACAGTCGGCAATCTTCCGCACCGAATATCCGACATCCAGCCGCATGTCCCACAGGAAATAGAGCAGTTTTTGGGCGATATCCTCTACCGTTGCAGCCGGCAGAATGCCGTCATGCAAAAACATGATGTCGATATCGGAAAACGGGTTCAACTCCCCGCGGCCATAGCCACCAACAGCCGCCAGAGAGACATGTTCCAGCATGACGTCACCGCCACCCAGATCGTAAACAATGGAAAGAAAAAGGCGATTATTCAATTCGTCCATCATGTCGCTGAGCAGATGAGTGACATCGCTTCCGCTGGCTCCACCCTGATGCAGCTGCTTGATCTCTTCGCGGTACCGTGCCAGAAAATTTTTGCACCCGGAGAGATACAGCGGCCGCTTCTCATCAAAACCGGCCATACCGGCGTCGCCTACGGCATCAATTGTATCGGGGAAATAGGGATCGATAAAAAATTGCATTCGTGTTCCTTGTGAAGCGGTAGTTGGGTGCGGAAGGCGACGGTGGCAACCGACTGAGTTGCAAATTATACGTCAGACACCCGAACGAGTCAAAAGCAATAGCACGTTAATATTCACTTTTAGCATAACTGCAAATTGTGTCGAAATATTTTACGATATGAGACTTTATAAATTTTATGAATAATTTCAATGTATTCTGTCTATTTTCCCGTTAATACGTTCAGGGCAAGTGTCGAATATGCTTACACTTCCCTTTTCCATATTTCACAATAGAAGTCCATCGAGTATCTAAAAAGACAAAAAGTTCGGCATGTTATGTCAAACTCAGTATTTAGGCACAATTTTAGCATATCAACCTATACGGAAATCGGAATTCGAACCATTCTACCTGAAAGAGGAGAAAAAATGATGAGAACTTTTTTAAAGGAAATAAGTCAGTTTTTGGACGAACGACGTGCATCTAAAATAAAGTGCACATTTTTTATTCTATCCGTAGTAACGGCGATGAGCGCGCTTCTTTGTCCTCCCCTGGTATCGGCCACGCCAATTCTGGGTACGGATTTGGCGAGCTTTACGGTCCTGGGTGCCTCGACGGTGACCAATACCCCCACGAGCATCATCGTCGGAAATGTCGGAGTCTGGTCAAGCGGCGGTGCGAATGCAATCACAGGATTCAACTCCTCACCAGGCGTTGCGGTCTCGGACCCGCAGGTGACGGGAGGATCCGTACATGCGGGGACCGAGACGGGAACGCCGAACGCGATGTTGGCGCAGAGTCAACTCACCACCGCGATAACGAATCTTAACTCTATGGGAACAGGTACCCTATTGTCTGCGGACCTGGTTGGACTCACGCTCGTTCCGGGCGTCTATACAGTTCCTGCGGGAACTAGCAATTTGTCGGGGGCGCTCACTCTCGACGGCCAGGGCAACGCTAACGCGGCCTGGGTTTTCCAGATGGAGAGCTCGTTGATCACCTCGCCCAACTCGGTCGTGAACGTGATCAATACCGGATCAGGCGCCGGCTTGTACTGGAATGTCCGCAGCTCCGCGACCATCGATACAAACACTACATTCCTGGGGAACATTCTCGCGCTCGCCAGCATCACCATGAACACTACCGCAACAGATCTTTGCGGAAGAGCCTTGGCGAGTACAGGTGCCGTGACATTGGATCATAATACCCTCTCCGGAATTTGTACGGACACACTTTCTGGCAGCACCGGCTTGAGCGGCGGTCTTGACGTCACACTTAATTCAAACGGCATCCCGGAGGTCGCAATCCTTCCATTCTCCCAGGTTCCAGCTCCCGTTCCGGAACCTGCAACCATGCTCCTCCTTGGCTCTGGATTGGCTGGATTGGTGGCATTTAGGAAAAAAGGTTCCAGAAAGCCTAACCTGGCGTAAAGAGATGCGTTTTTGAGGGGCAGCTCAGCGAGATATACTGCAGAACCTCGCTGACACTTGCCGCTGTCATAACCAAAAGCAGGTAGGTTAAATTATATGCATGTCTGCATACAAAAATATAACTATTGACACGCAATTACGGTTAGTTACAAGCTATGCTTATTCGTTATGCACGACGTAAAAGTCCTGAATAACCATGACATTTTTGAACCTTATCCACAGTTTCAGCAGTGTTATTCACAGTTTTTGTGGAAAGCTTTTTTAGTACGATAAACCAGTTTTCTATACTATCACTTCGAGGCACCTATGAAGACGCTTGCATCCAGTCAGCATTTTAATTCATACTGGGCGCATGCGTATCGCTCTAATCTCACCTTACTCCAGCGGTCCCATTCGGGGCAATATCACCACCGTCAACCGCATCAGCAGCTTCCTCGTTCGATGCGGGGTGGAGCTGCTTGTCCTGCCAGCTGACACTCTCTCACCCGCAGAGATGGAACGGCAGCTGATCTCCTTTGCACCCCAGCTAATCCACGGTTTCCACGCCCTCTATTGTGGCGGGCTCGCTCAACGCCTGGCAGTCCGGCTTAATGTGCCGTACGTGATTACCATCACCGGCAGCGACTTGCATGATCCACTGCTACGGAACCACTCCGAGACGGTAAGGGCCATACAATCAGCGCAGGCTGTTGTCTGTTTTGATGCCAGCGAGGCCGCAGAACTCGCTGGCTATTTTCCGCACATAGCGAATCGGGTTGCCGTGGTCGCCCAGGGAGTTGAAGTGCTCCCTGTCTCCGCAGCAGACAATTTTGGTTTGACAGAGGACGCCTTTGTGCTGCTTCTGCCTGCAGCCCTCAGGCCGGTCAAGCGGATCGAATTCCCCCTACAGGCGCTGGCACCGCTGATAAGCCAATTCCCTGCTATTCGTCTGGTCATCGCGGGCGGAATAATCGATCAGGATTACGCCGCCACTATCCGCAGCATGCTCAGCGATGCCCCGTACGCCGTGTGGCTTGGCGAGATACCACGCGAGCGGATGGGTTCACTGTATGCCCGCGCCGATGTTGTGCTTAACTGTTCCCGCTTTGAGTCGATGCCCAACACCCTGCTGGAAGCCATGGCTTTAGAACGGCCGGTGTTGGCCGTTGACATCCCCGGCAATCGCACCCTTGTCCGCCACGACGACACGGGTCTGCTGTACCGGGATCAGAAATCCTTCTCCAAGAGTGTTATAAGGCTGGAGGGAGACGCCGGCCTACGAACTGTTCTGGGACGGCACGCCGGAGAACATATATGCGCTTCATTTTCGCCGCAGAATGAAGCGCAACAATATATTCGCCTCTATCAGAAATTAATCGCGTGAAATCCACAAAGAGTTACACTATGTTAACTCGCTACAATAGGTGTACGTTGTAAGCGGATGAGCCATACTAAGGTTAACGAAGTTTAACCATTACTAAATCAAAATCGTCTCGAAGGGGGTTAACATATGTGTATCCGCCTTGGATTGCCACGCTGACCAAACTCTTACTGAAATGCATTGACAGGATTCTGGCTAAAGGTGTATGCAAACTAATCAATCATTTACCTGCCGGGGGCGTCTGTAGTTTGTTTCCTATAGTCTTTAAAAGAATACTTGTCTTTGGCGTACCCGCTTTAATTCTCATTGCGACCTGGCTGCTTATCCCCCATATATCTACTCTCACTCCCGACCGACTTGAACTGGTAGCTTTCTCACCCTATTTTGTAACGGTACTGGGGATGTTTCTCGCCATCCATTTTCATCGCGGTCGTCCATTTATGGTGTTGCTGCTGCTGATCATCTTCTACTGGAGTTCCCGAAGTTACCTTGTTGGAAAATCGATCGATCTAAGTATCAATGAAGTCTATCAGGTATTCGTCCTTCTGATCCCACTAAACATCGCCCTCATTGTCGTCATGCGTGAACGAGGCGTATTCACCACTGTTGGGCGTTTGCGCTTTATTTTTCTGGCTGCGCAGGCGTTAGTAGCCTACTGGCTTTTCCGATACAATTTTGCTGACCTCCAGCCGTATATCACCCATAATTTCACGCTCCTGCCGTTCTTTGACGGCATATTGGTCCCTGAACCGGCCCTGATGGCGGGCATAATTTGCTTTTTCCTCATTGCAGTGCTGGCGGTGCGGCGTCAGACCCCCATTGACAGCGGCATGCTCGGGGCGCTAACAGCGTTCTTTATCGCCTGCTACTGGCTGACAAACCGCGATATTCATACAGCTTTTTGTGCCTCCGGGGCCACAATCATCACCTTGAGTGTCCTCCGTGACTCCTACAATATGGCCTTCCGCGACGATCTGACCGGTCTCTCCTCACGTCGTTCACTGAACGAAAGCCTGCACGGACTCGGACGGCACTATGCTGTCGCCATGCTGGACGTAGACCACTTCAAGAAGTTTAATGATACCTACGGACATGATGTGGGTGATCAAGTTCTTAAAATGGTGGCGCAGAAAATTATGAACGTCTCCGGAGGCGGCAAGGCATATCGATACGGCGGAGAGGAGTTTACGATCCTTTTTCCCGGCCGTCGGATGGATGAAGCTATTCCCCACCTTGAGGAGCTACGTAAAAATATTGCCAGTTATCAACTTACCCTGCGCAGTAGTGAGCGGTCTAAAAATAAAAAGCAGGGGGGAGAACAGCGGTGTAATCGCCGGGAAGGAGCCCATGCCTCTGTTACCATCAGTATCGGCGTGGCTGAACGTAACGAATCGGTGTCGACAACCGAAGAGGTCATGAAAGCAGCCGACAAGGCTCTCTATAAGGCGAAAAGCAATGGCAGAAACCAGATTAGTTGCTAACCACCGCTCAAATATGAACGATCAAAACAGTAATGACCCTCTGCAGGGCGTAACCTTGAAAATGATTCTCTCCGAACTGGTGGAGCAGTATGGCTGGGTGGTTATGGGAAAGAGCATCGACATCCGCTGTTTTACCCATGACCCGAGCATTCCGTCCAGTCTGAAATTTCTGCGCCGGACACCATGGGCAAGGGACAAGGTCGAGGAACTGTATCTGCGCTGGAAGCTGGAGAATCAGGAACAATGAAATAGTTTATTGTAGAATGCGGCCTGACATAAATACACAAACGCCCCACTTTCTTTCGGAGGCGAGGCGTTTGTGTATTTATGTCAATAGGTTTCTATTCCGCCACAACAATCACCAGATCTTCCTTCTCGACTTTATCCCCTTCTTTAAACTTGACGTCAGCCACAGCGCCATCCGCCTTGGCCTTGATATTGGTCTCCATCTTCATCGCCTCGGTTACCATCAACACATCACCAGCCTTGATCGCATCACCAGCCTTAACGTTCACCTTAAGCACCTTGCCCGGCATCGGCGCCGCGATGTGGCAGGGATTCCCCTTATCGGCCTTCACGCGTACCGCTTCGTCACTTTGTACGGACTGGTCACGGATAACAACTGAACGATTATTGCCGTTCAGCTCGAAATAGACGGCACGGGTTCCGTCGCTCTGCACTTTACCGACCGTATTGAGCTTAATAATCAGGGTCTTGCCCGGCTCGATATCCAGAGAGGTTTCCTGCCCCGGTTCGAGACCATAGAAGAAAATCGGGGTCGGGATAACCGAGGTATCGGAAAACTCCACGCGATGGCGGTCGAATTCAGGAAAAACATTTGGATAGAGGATAGCGGAAACCAGCGCCCGGTCATCAATGCGGTGCCCCAACTTCTCCTCAAGTTTAAGCTTTTCCTCCACGAAATCAACCGGTTCGAGCAGTTCTCCGGGACGACACGTAATCGGTTGTTCACCTTTCAGGATAATTTTCTGCAGCTCTTGCGGCCACCCTTGGTACGGCTGACCGAGCATCCCCTTGAACATACCGACCACCGATTCAGGAAAGGCCAGATCCTCGCTGGTAGTGAAAACATCCTCCGGTTCCAGATTGTTCTTGACCAGGAACATGGCCATATCGCCGACAACCTTGGAGGAGGGGGTTACCTTGACAATATCGCCGAACATCATATTGACCTTGTGGTACATTTCCTTGCAGTCGTCCCAACGCTCGATCAGACCCAGGCCAGCCACCTGCGGTTTGTAGTTTGAATACTGGCCGCCCGGAATTTCGTGATGATATACCTCTGCAGTGCCGCTTTTGAGGCCGGACTCGAAAGGGGCGTAGTAATCACGCACCGTTTCCCAGTAGTTGGCCAACCGCTGCAGCCCCGGAGCGTTGACGAGCGGATCGCGCTCACTCCCGTCCAGAGTCGCAACAAGAGCGTTCAGGTTGGGTTGGGCGGTCAGACCGGACAGTGATGAAAGCGCGGCATCAACAATATCCACGCCGGCTTCACTCGCTTTAAGGAGCATGGCGCTGCCGTTTGACGAGGTATCGTGAGTATGGAGATGAATCGGGATGCCGATATTTTCTTTGAGCGCCTTGACCAGCTTGTAGGCCGCCAGCGGCTTAAGCAGACCGGCCATATCCTTGATCGCCAGAATATGGGCACCCATCTTCTCCAGCTCTTTTGCCATAGTAACATAGTACTCAAGCGGGTACTTGTCCCGTTTCGGATCGGTGATGTCGCCGGTATAACAGATGGACGCCTCACAGATTTTTCCTGATTTTCGCACCGCCTCCATCGCCACGCGCATACCGGTTGTCCAGTTGAGCGAGTCGAAGACGCGGAAGATATCAACTCCCGAGTCGGCTGCCTCTTCAACGAATTTCTGCACAACGTTATCAGGATAATTGGTGTATCCGACCGCATTTGAACCGCGCAGCAGCATCTGGAACAGGATATTGGGAATCAATTCCGACAGTTTATGGAGGCGCTGCCAAGGATCTTCTTTCAAAAAGCGCATCGAGACGTCGAACGTTGCGCCACCCCAGCACTCAAGCGAAAACAGCTCGGATCCCAGATAGGAGGTAGGTTCGGCTATCTTGATAAGGTCGTAACTTCGCACGCGGGTTGCCAGGTTGGACTGGTGGGCATCGCGCATGGTCGTATCAGTAATCAGCAGTTTCTTCTGTTCCAGAATCCACTTGGAGAGCCCCTCGGCCCCCAGCTGCATAAAAAGATCCTTGCTGCCGGCCGGGCGCGGTCTCGTGGTATCGACATACGGAACGCGCGCTTCGATCAGTTCTGAGGACCTGAGCGGTTTAGCCACCCCGGGCGAACCGTTGACAATCACCTCACCGAGGAAGTTAAGTACTTTGCTGGCACGGTCCTGCTTTACACTAAAGCGGAGCAGTTCCGGATGTTTTTCGATAAAGGATGTATCGCATTGTCCTTTCAAGAATACCGGATGGGTGACGACATTTTCGAGAAAACCGATATTGGTCTTGACCCCGCGGACGCGAAACTCCTGCAGGGCACGATTCATAATATTGGCAGCATCTGAAAAAGAGAGCCCCCATGCACTGACTTTGACCAGCAGTGAGTCATAATGGGGGGTAATCTTGGCTCCGGTAAAGGCATTGCCTGCGTCCAGACGGATGCCGCAACCGGCGGCCGAACGGTAGGTGGTCAGGGTACCAAAATCAGGGGCAAAATTATTGGCCGGATCTTCGGTAGTGATACGGCACTGAATTGCGTAGCCACGCATATCAATGGCACTCTGCGACGGGATATTGATCTCGGGATCGGAGAGCTTATGTCCGCAGGCGACCAGGATCTGATTCTGCACCAGATTGCGACCAGTGATCATTTCAGTCACGGTATGCTCCACCTGAATACGGGGATTCATCTCGATGAAGTAGTGTTTACCTTCGCCGTCCACGAGAAATTCAATGGTTCCGGCATTGCGGTACTTGACGTGCCCGGCTATTTTGAGCGCCGCCGTACAGAGCTCCTCCCGCTGGGTCTGAGTCAGGGAGAGAGACGGTGCAAATTCAACCACTTTCTGGTGACGCCGCTGAACGGAACAATCCCGGTCGAAAAAATGCACCAGATTGCCATAGTTGTCCCCCAGCACCTGGACCTCTATGTGCTTAGGGTGTGCCAGGTAGCGTTCTAGAAAGACCTCAGCGTTGCCGAAAGAAGCTTTCGCCTCGCTGCTCGCCGCAACAAGTCCCTCAAGCAGCTCTTTTTTGTTGTTGGCTACGCGCATACCGCGACCACCGCCACCCGCAGAAGCCTTGATGATAATCGGATAGCCATGCTCCTTGGCAAAAATCAGGGCGTCCTCTTCCTTCTCGATCGGAGAATCCGTCCCTGGAACCACATTCACGCCTGCGGCAATCGCCGCTCTTCTCCCGGAAACCTTATCCCCCAATGAGCGCATCATTTCGGCGCTAGGGCCGATAAAGGTTATGCCGTTAACCCGGCACTCCTCTGCAAACTCGGCATTTTCGGCCAGGAAGCCATATCCGGGGTGGATAGCATCGACATCAGCCCTGAGAGCCAGGGCTATGATCTCGTCAATCCCGAGATAGGCGTCGATCGGTGACTTCCCTTTGCCGATCAGATATGCTTCATCGGCTTTGTAGCGGTGCAGGGACAGCTTGTCCTCTTCGGAATACAGTGCCACCGTGCCGATACCAAGCTCCGTGCAGGCACGAAAGATACGGATAGCAATCTCGCCTCGATTGGCCGCCATTACTTTGCGAAAACGGTATTTTTCCATGCAGATATTCTCCTTGATAAATTTATTTAGCAAAACTAAAATTATTCAGTTATTTTAAATAGTTACGAACAGTGCACCGCAATAAAACAGATTGCCAGGAGTTTGTCAATCAGGATTTTCACCTTGCCGCAACCTGCTGTATATGATAAGTACTTTCGTCCGGAAGCAATGGATTATTGACAACTGGAGGCGTTACCAATGGATATTAAAATCGTTCCTTTACCGGTCGAAAAGATGAAGGCTAAAATTTCTGATCAATCTCAGCTCGGCTTCGGCAAATACTTCACCGACCGGATGCTGCTGGTTGAGTGGAAGGCCGGTGAGGGTTGGTGTGACGCCCGGATCGAGCCGTACGCTCCCTTTGTGCTGGACCCGTCCTGTACGGTGTTTCATTATGCCCAGGAAATTTTTGAGGGGCTCAAGGCCTATACGTGGGCTGACGGTCGTGTAGCCCTGTTTCGTCCGGAGATGAACGCCCGCCGCTTCAACCAGTCTGCCGATCGCCTCTGCATGCCGGAAGTGCCGGAGGAGCTGTTTCTTGACGGTATCAAAAAACTGGTTTCGCTGGAGCGGGACTGGATCCCGACAACTGACGGCACGTCACTCTATATCCGTCCAGCCATGATTGCCGTGGAACCGGTTCTGGGGGTTCATCCTTCGAATCACTATTATTTTTTCGCAATTCTTTCCCCTGTCGGCGCCTATTACGCCGCCGGATTCAACCCTATTAACATTATGGTGGAAGATCATTATGTTCGGGCGGTGCCGGGGGGAACGGGCGAAGCCAAGACCGGCGGCAACTACGCCAGTTCGCTCAAGGCCGGGCTTGAAGCCAAAAAGAAAGGATATGACCAGGTACTCTGGCTTGACGGCCGTGAGCGGCGTTATATCGAGGAGGTCGGCGCGATGAATATGTTTTTTGCCTACGGCACACATATTGTTACCGCCCCGCTGGACGGATCTATTCTTTCGGGGGTAACTCGCGATTCGGTAATGAAGCTGGCGCCCACCCTTGGCTATACTGTGGAGGAGCGGAAGATCGATGTACAGGGCCTGATGGATGATATTCGCTCCGGCAAAGTTACCGAAGCGTTCGGCAGCGGAACAGCAGCGGTCATTACACCGGTCGGGAAACTTTGCTACAAGGATGAAAGCCTGCAGTTAACCGGCGGTAACGTCGGTGAAATCACTCAACGGTTGTATGACACCTTGACCGGCATCCAGACAGGGAAATTGAAGGATGAGTTTGGCTGGGTCAGATTCGTAGAATAATTCGGTTGTATCTGAAAATCGAGAGACCTCTGAGGTTTTTTTGGCCCGTTTTGGTCACAACCTCGGAGGTCTGTCCGGTACCTGTATGAAACCTAAACAAAAAACCACATCAAAGTGCCCCTCATCGAACAAACTCTGCTCATCTTGTCGCCGTTCCTGCAAGCAGGTGGCGAACGCAGTTGTTGCCAAATGCCCCCGTTATTATCCCTTCAGCAATAAACTGACAATACGCGAGTTCACATGGAAGCAGATGGAGCTGGGGCTATAGAATGTGTACCGGTTGTACCGACGGTCAGTATAATTCTCTGCAGCGGTTGCGGTCGCTGCGTAGCGGCCTGTCCTGAAAAAATATTCACACTGGAAACGGTCCGCTTTCATAAAAACGCCGTAATTCAGCATCCTGGTCGGTGCAGGACCTGTGGACGTTGCGTGCAAGCCTGTCCGGTTGCCGCACTTCACCTGTGAACATCGTATTTCCCCTTGATTTCACTTGACTCTTTATGCTATAAAATTTCGCTATTCAATTCACACGCCTCGGATAGATCCGGCGGTGTCCCTTTATGTCAGATGACGGGGATTCGGCGGGGCGGAGGACAAACCAAAGGAGAAACGCATGTCAAGTATCAGTATGAAGGAACTGTTGGAAGCTGGCGTACATTTCGGTCACCAGACAAAACGTTGGAACCCCAAGATGAAACCTTATATTTTCGGGGCCCGTAACGGCATTTACATCATCGATTTGCAGAAGACTGTCCGCTACTTTAAAACCGCATACAGCTTTGTCAAGGATGCAGCCCAGGATGGCAGCACGGTCCTGTTTGTCGGCACCAAAAAGCAGGCTCAGGATTCGGTTGCCGAAGAAGCAGCCCGCTGCGGCATGCATTACGTCAATCAGCGCTGGCTGGGTGGTATGTTGACAAACTTTGCCACAGTAAAACAGAGTATCGATCGGCTAAAAAAGATCGATGCCATGTTTGAAGACGGCACAATCGAAGCTTATACAAAAAAGGAAGCACTACAGTTTACTCGCGACCGCGAAAAGCTTCAGAAAACCCTCGGCGGAATCAAGACGATGAACAAGCTTCCAGGCGTTATGTTCGTCATTGACCCAAAAAATGAAGAGATCGCAGTTCAGGAAGCCAACAAACTTGGTATTCCCGTTGTGGCCGTTGTTGATACCAATTGCGATCCTGATCCAATCGATTATGTTATTCCGGGCAACGACGATGCTATCCGCGCCATCCGTCTCCTTTCCGCTAAAATGGCCGATGCTGTTCTCGAAGGAATTCAGGCACGCAAGGCAGCCCTGCAGAAAGATACAGAAGGCGCTGATGAGTACGCACCTGAAGAAGTGGCTACAGAAGCTGCAGGCGAATAACTCGCACTCAATTTGATAATTCCTGCTGCGGCAGGATAGGAGGATAGTAATGGCTGTAACAGCTGCACAGATATCTGAATTAAGAAAATCAACCGGTGCCGGAATGCTTGATTGCAAGAAGGCCCTTGAGCAGACAGAGGGTAATTTTGAGCAGGCGGTAGACTTTCTCCGTACAAAAGGTCTTGCTGCCGCATCAAAAAAAGCCGGACGCGCCGCAACAGAAGGCATGGTAGCCGCTACCGTCTCTGCAGAGTGTGATAAAGGGGTTTTGCTTGAGATAAACAGTGAAACCGACTTCGTTGCAAAAAATGAAATTTTCCAAGGTTTTGTAAAAGATATTGCGAACCATATCCTCCAGTCCAATCCTTCCTCTGTTGAGGAGCTGTTAAGCCAGCCGTATTATGGCGACAGCAGCAAAACGATCCAGACAATGTTAAATGAAGCTATTTCCGTCATTGGCGAAAACATGCAGATCCGCCGGTTCAGCAATTATGTTGTTCCGGGTGCCGGTGCAATCGGGTCCTACATTCACGCCGGTGGAAAAATCGGTGTTCTGGTAGAAGCAACCTGCGATAATGCTGCAGCCGCCAAAGACCCAGCATTTGCTACCTTTGTCAAGGATGTGTCGATGCATGCCGCAGCTGCTTCACCACTGTATGTTCAGCGCAGTGAAGTCGATGTGGATGTGCTTGAGCGCGAGAAGGACATCTATCGTGCCAAGGCTCGTGAAACCGGCAAGCCTGAAAATATCATTGAAAAGATTATCGATGGTCAGGTCAACAAATTCTACTCCGAGATATGCCTGCTTGAACAGCAGTTTGTCAAAGACACAGACAAAACTATCAAGCAATTGGCTGCTGAAACCGGCAAAGCCCTCGGCACAACAATCACTATTACCCGTTTTACAAAATATGCCCTCGGTGAGGGCCTTGAAAAAAAGGAATGCGACTTTGCCGCCGAGGTGGCGGCAGCAGCCGGCCTCTAATCCTTTCATCGAAGCCGGCCTGAAATGGCCGGCTTTTTTTTATTCATTTTCCGAATCAGAGCAGCAGTATCGTAGTATTTTACAAACGTACATCAAAGAACTCCGGAGGCACGACATGGGCAGAAGATCCTACACCCGGGTACTCTTAAAACTTTCTGGCGAATCCCTGGCCGGTGATCAGGGGTATGGTATTGACCCGCAGACACTGAGCACAATCGCCTGTGAAATCAAGGAAGTCGTCGATAGCGGGGTGCAATTGGCGCTTGTAATCGGGGGAGGCAATATTTTCCGTGGCCTGGCGGCATCGTCCAAGGGGATGGATCGCACGAGTGCCGATCACATGGGGATGCTTGCCACCGTCATCAACTCGCTGGCCTTGCAGGATGCCCTGGAGAAGCAGGGTGTCTCAACCCGTGTCCAGTCAGCCATTGCCATGCAGGAGGTAGCCGAACCGTACATCCGTCGTCGAGCCATGCGGCACCTTGAAAAAGGGAGAGTGGTCATTTTCGGGGCAGGAACCGGAAACCCCTACTTCACGACCGATACCGCAGCCAGTTTGAGAGCAATGGAAATCAACGCCCAGGTCATCCTAAAAGGGACAAAGGTTGATGGTGTCTATACCGCCGACCCAAAAAAAGATCCCGATGCAGTCAGAATTTCAAAACTATCCTACATTGATGTTCTCAAAAAAGGGTTGCAGGTTATGGATGCCACTGCTATATCGCTCTGCATGGACAACAATCTGCCAATAATAGTTTTTGATCTGACAACTGAAGGTAATATTAAGAAAGTTATCTTTGGTGAAGAGATCGGTACCATCGTACAAGGAGAATAATACATGCCAAAGAATGTGCTTGATGACATGAAAATTCATATGGAAAAAACCGTGGGGGTCCTGAAAAACGAATTTCAGAAGATTCGTACCGGACGGGCTACGACCGGTATGCTGGATTCCATAACCGTGGAGTATTACGGCAACACATCACCGCTGAGCCAGGTAGCAACACTTGCTGTTCCTGAGGCGCGTACCATTACGATCACTCCTTGGGAGGCTAAGATTATCCCGACCATCGAGAAGGCCATCATGAACGCCAACATCGGACTCACTCCTTCCAATGACGGCAAGTCAATCCGCCTGAATCTTCCTCCTCTGACCGAAGAGCGCCGCAAGGATATCGTAAAAGGACTCAAAAAGAGGGCTGAAGAAGATAAGATTGCCATCAGGAATATCCGCCGTGATGCAATTGACAAACTGAAGAAACTTGAAAAAGACAAAGCCATTACCGAAGATGAACTTAAAAAGTATGAAAAGGATGTCCAGGACATTACCAAGAGTTTTGAACTGAAAATGGATGAGGCGGTTGCACACAAAGAGAAAGAGGTCCTGGAAGTCTGATGACGCCGCTTGATCCGCAAAAACTTCCGGTCCATCTGGCGGTTATCATGGATGGCAACGGCCGATGGGCGCAGCAGCGCATGCTTAGGCGCCTTGTCGGGCATCAGCGCGGCGCTGAAACAGTTAAAATGGTTGTTGAGCAGGCGTCCTTGCTCGGGATTAAATACCTGACCCTGTTTGCCTTTTCCACGGAAAACTGGTTGAGACCTGCTCTTGAGGTGCGCGCACTGATGACGCTGCTCAAAAAGTATATCCGCCAGGAAACAGCACGCATGATGCGCAAGAATATTCGCTACAACGTCATTGGCAATCGCAGTGATCTGCCGGTCGATGTCAACGAAACCTTGGATGAGGCCATTCACAAGACGGCTGGGAACACCGGAATGGTATTAACACTGGCTCTCTCCTACGGTGGACGGCAGGAATTGTGTCAGGCTGCGTCCCGGCTTGTTCAGGATGCCATTGCCGGTAAAGTATCAACAGACACCATTACCACCGAACTGTTTGAAAGTTATCTGGATACCGGCGGCCTGCCTGACCCCGATTTCCTGATCCGCACCAGCGGCGAGATGCGAATCAGTAACTTCCTGCTCTGGCAGCTTGCCTACACCGAGCTTTATTTTACCGACACCAACTGGCCCGATTTCACCATCAATGAACTTCACAAAGCGCTGGCGGAGTTCCAGTCACGTGAGCGTCGTTTCGGGATGACCGGTGACCAACTAACTCGAAGGGGCGACCTATCAAACGCTTGATTTCTGCGCTCATCCTGTTGCCAATCGTTGTCCTGATTGTCGTGAAGGGTGGTACGCTTCTCTTTGCTACACTGCTGGCCCTGTTTTCCGCCATAGGCATTGCCGAATTCTATCGTATGGCTCTGCCGGAACGAAGGCTTGAACTCTGGCTGGCTGCCCTGGCTGGACCGGCACTACTCTTTCTTCCCCTTGCAGGCAACGACAAGCTCATTATTTCCTGCATCGGACTGCTTTTTCTTGCTTTTTCACTGCTGTTCCTGTTCCGGGTCCGCACAATTAATACTGCCGCCCAAGAAGTTGCCTTTGCCCTACTGGCGTTCCTCTACATCCCCTTCCTGCTGATGCATCTTGTCCAGCTGCGTCAGACCACCTTCGGCATTCAGTGGCTGGTTGTCACCATGCTGATCGTTATGACCAGTGATTCAGCGGCCTATTACACCGGCAGCGCTTTTGGCAAACACCGCCTGTACCCGCTGGTCAGTCCCAAAAAAAGCATTGAGGGTTCTATCGGCGGTCTGGTCGGCAGTCTCGGCGGCACTCTGTTGGCAAAATTTACGTTCTTCCCGCAATTGACGTTCAGAGATGCTATTGTGACCGCCCTTGTCATCGGTATGGTTGGCCAGGCGGGCGACCTGTTCGAATCACTGTTGAAACGCAGTTTCGGCGTCAAGGATTCCGGTTCTATCATTCCGGGGCATGGCGGTGTGCTTGACCGTATGGACAGCATTCTGTTCGCTGCTCCGATCACCTACTATTACGTTCTCTATTTTTTCAAAGGCTAACCCATGAAAAACATAACTATCCTTGGATCAACCGGCTCGATCGGCGTCAGTACGCTCGAAATTATCAGTGCCCACCCCGACCGTTTCCGGGTCATAGCCATGACTGCCGGGAAAAATCTTGACCTGTTTGTACGGCAGATCAGACAATTTGCGCCACGCATCGCGGTTGTTGCCTCTCTCGCTGATGTCCCCCGCCTGAAGGAGCTCTGCAGCGGTCTTGACGTAACAATTCTGGGAGGGGTGGAAGGTTTGATCGCCGCCGCGACCGCTGATGAAACAGAAATGGTCGTGGCCGCAATAGTCGGTGCCGCCGGCCTGGTTCCGACAGCCGCCGCCATCCGTGCCCGCAAGGACATCGCCCTGGCAAACAAGGAGACCCTGGTTACGGCCGGCCACATCTTCATGGATCTGGTTGCGGAGTTCGGAGTCAAGCTTTTTCCTGTAGACAGTGAGCATAGCGCCATTTTTCAGTCGCTTGAGGGGCACCGCAGCGAGGATATTCACAAAATAATTCTGACCGCTTCGGGTGGTCCTTTTTTAAACACCCCGGCGGCCCACTTACCAAACGTCACGGTGCGGGATGCACTCAACCACCCCAACTGGAACATGGGAAAAAAGATCACTATCGACTCGGCTACGATGATGAACAAGGGGCTGGAAGTAATCGAGGCTCGCTGGCTGTTTAACACCCCTGTGGACAAAATACATGTCAATATTCACCCCCAGAGTATTATTCACTCAATGGTCGAATATATTGACGGCTGCGTCATTGCCCAACTCGGCACACCGGACATGAAGGCACCCATCGCTTACGCCCTTGCCTACCCTGAACGGATTGCAACCGGTGTTAAACCGCTTGATTTGACATCGTTTTCCGGGCTGACTTTTTTTAACCCTGACAATGACAAGTTCCGTTGTCTGGAGTTGGCCTATCACGCTATCACGTTAGGAGAAAGTATGCCGGCCGTCATGAATGCCGCCAATGAAATTGCTGTCGCAGAATTTTTGGAGGGACGCATCGGGTTCACTCAGATTGCCGAAATCATTGAGCGCACTATGGATGCCCATTCGGCACATAATCTGCAAACTATCGAAGAAGTATTACAGGCAGATCTCTGGGGCAGGGAGACGGCCCACGAAATCTGCAGGGAAATGGGGCGCTGATATGACCGTTATTTATGCAATCATAGTTTTGGGTATTTTGATCTTTGTCCATGAATTAGGGCATTTCCTGCTGGCAAAGTTGATGGGAGTCAGCGTTGAAAAGTTTTCTCTCGGTTTCGGCCCCAAACTGATCGGTACAAAAATTGGTGAGACCGAATATCTGCTTTCGGCCTTCCCGCTTGGCGGCTACGTCAAGATGTTCGGTGAAGGTGGTTTTATTGAGGGGGGGAAAATTCATAATCCCGGCGGAGTTGACACTGTGCCTGTCGATGGATTTCCACAAGGCTCCCTCCACGAATTAACAGCTGCGGAGAAAGCCCGCTCGTTTGCCCATAAGCCTGTGCTGGCACGGATTGCGATCGTCATGGCCGGTCCTGTTTTCAATTTGCTCTTTGCGTGGCTGATCTTCATCGTACTCTTCATGATTGGTGTCCCTTCCGTTACACCTAAAATAGGCGAAGTCCTCAAAGATAAACCGGCCGCCAGAGCCGGTATGCAAAAAGGTGATGTCATCACCGCCATCAACAATAAACTGATCAACCGCTGGGATCAGATTGCCGAGGGGATCACTGCGAGCAACGGAAAACAGTTAACACTGTCGGTAAAGCGTGAGGCCAGGGACATCTCCTTCACAATTACCCCTGAACCCCGCGTTTCTAAAAATCTGTTCGGCGAGAAAATCAATGGCTATGCCATCGGGGTGGCATCGGCGGGTGAAATTATCACCGAGCGTTTCAATCCTTTTCAAGCCATTATTAAAGGGAGCGAGCAAACCTGGAAAGTCATTGACCTGACGGTTATGTCGTTGGTGAAGATGGCTCAACGCATCGTACCGATGGAGAGCGTCGGCGGCCCGATCATGATTGCAAAAATGGCGGGAGACATGGCAGAAGCGGGTGGCGCCAGCTTCCTGGCATTCATGGCGCTCCTCTCAATTAATCTCGGGGTACTCAACCTGTTGCCGGTGCCGGTACTGGATGGCGGGCATCTGCTGTTCTATTTCATGGAGTTGATCTTCCGTCGGCCGGTTCCGCAAAAGATTCGCGAATATTCCCAGCAGATCGGGATGGTGCTGCTGTTAGGCTTGATGCTTCTGGCCTTCTACAACGATATCATAAGGTATTTCGTCACCCGCCAAGGGTAGACTGTTTACTGCAAAAGGCATGAGATTCATAGTCGCGAAAGGAATTTCGAAATGTCATCCGAATCGAAACAGAGCATCATAACACCACATGATACCCGTTATCTCTTCGTCCTGCCCTTTTCAACAGACCCGATTCTTGCCCGGCGTTTCCTTGCCCGGGATAGCGATATTGTCGGTAACATTCGCTTCGGCAAAATACTGGAGACACTTGACAGGGTGGCCGAGAACACCGCTTTGGCCTATGTGCATCGGTTTTACCCCGGCGCGAGGGTTGTCACCGCCGCCATTGATAGCATCGTTTTGAGAAATCCCGCCGACACCAAACATGATCTTGTCTTCTCAGCCCAGATCAACCACGTGGGCAAATCTTCAATGGAGGTCGGCATCCGGATTGAGCGTTTGGGAGAGGGGCCCAGCCATCTGGCAACCTGCTACTTCACCATGGTGGCACGTTCAACTGACTGCGGTGAAGCTAAAAGCCTGACTCTGCCCCAGCTGGAGTACCAGGAGGAAGTCGACAAAAAGCGCTATCAGAAAGCGGAACTGCGGCGTCAGACATATCGGGACAGCATTGCAAAGGCGGAAGAAATGCCATCGCACGATGAATACCTGTTCCTCAAAAAGCTGCACAAAGAGCAGGAGAGCCCTGGTTTCGACGGAATATATGCCGGTCGACTGATGCTTGAATCTACCTGCAGGGCGTATCCCGAACAGGAAAATGTCCCTACAACCATTTTTGGCGGCTACCTGATCAGGAAGGCCTATGAATTAGCGGCGCTGGCAGCAGAAATGGTTGCTCCGGACCGGGCGGTACCGTGTCAGGTAAACCGCATCAACTTCAACCAGCCGGTGCTTCTGGGCGACCAACTTAAATTCACCGCCAGAGTTGTCTACACCGGCAAAACAACCATTGCCGTCCAGAGCGATATAGAGCGCTTCACTCGTTCGGACAGCAACAAATCCCTTTCAAACTCCTGTCTGTTTACCTTCCGCAACGTCGGCAGCGACATGAGCCCCCAACCGGTACCGTTCATCTACCCCGTAACGTATGCCGAAGATGCGCGTTTCCTGAACGCCTACCGCCAACGGCTCGATTAATCTACCATACAGCGTTCCGGAGCAGACGATTCATGAACATCCTCGCCATAGATACATCCACATCCCTCGCCAGTATAGCAATCGCCGTTGACGAACAGATCGCCGCCGAAGCACTGGTTAACACCAACCGTACCCTTTCTGGCCGCCTCATGCCTGAAATTGAGCGACTTTTGACAACTGTTGGGCTGAAAATTGCCGATATAGACCTCTTTGCCTCTTCCATCGGCCCCGGTTCATTCACCGGCGTGCGCGGCGGTGTGGCAACGATGCAGGGGCTGGCACTGGCGGTCGGGAAACCATGTGCGGGATTTTCCTCGCTTACCATGCTGTCCATGAATTTTTCTCTCTCGACCATTCTCATCTGCCCGATGCTCGATGCCCGTAAAAGCGAAGTATATGCCGCACTCTATGACTGCTCGTCCCCCCTCCCCTCCCCTCGCATCAATGATTGCGTTCTTCCTCCCAATGCGCTTCTCGATCAGATTGCCGTGCTGACCGGACAACCGGTCATCTTTGTCGGTGACGGCGCAGTGCGCTATCACGATCTGATTGCCGAACAGTTCGGTGACCAGGCAATCTTTGCCCCCTTCCCGCTCCATACGCCACATGCCGCCAACGGCATATTGTTGGCGATAGATGCCTGCAAGCGTGGTGAAATGCTGGAGCCGTCACAACTGCTACCGGTCTACCTGCGGGCATCGGATGCCGAACTGATGAAGATAAAAGCCAACCGCAGCTTACTATCGTAGTTTCTGTACCAGAGACTGAGTATCACCTAGTACTAAGGGGGAAGATATGAAAGGGATTTTTGCTATTTGTACCGTTGTCATCTCTTTTGCAGCTGTGCAGGCGTGTGCCGAAAGCTTCCGCTGCCCCAACGGCAATCTTGTCTCTACCGGAGACAGAATCTCCACCGTTGCGGCCAAATGCGACTCTCCTGCCAGCATGTTCAAACGCGAGGAACCGGTTGATACCGTAGTCGACAGAGGGAACGGTACGACAGGTATAAGAACAATCTACATCGAGGTTCAGGAGTGGACGTACACTAAAGGTTCAACACTGTTGCATACATTGATATTCCGTAACGGAATACTCTCTGAGGTTATTACCGGTGGCTTTATACAATAAGGGAACGTCAATAATTGGTCGCATAAATCATCCTCCCCACCAAATCATTACCCCCCTCAATTGCACCAGCAACCTTCTCTGCTATACTCTTCCATAAATCCTGCTTCATATGGAGCGCTTACCATGAATATTCACGAATACCAGGCCAAGGAAATCCTCAGCAGTTACGGCATCCCGATTCCCAGAGGCCGCGTGGCGCTCACCTCCGATCAGGTTGAACGCGCCGCCAAAATGATGGGGGGACGCTGTGTTGTAAAGGCCCAGATCTATGCCGGCGGGCGCGGCAAGGCGGGCGGAGTCAGGCTGATCCACCACCCGGAGGAGGCGCAGGAATACGGCAAGGAACTGTTCGGGCGCACACTGGTTACCAAGCAGACAGGTCCGCAGGGGTTGAAGGTGCGCCGTATCCTGGTGGAAGAAGCGGTCGATATCGCCCGCGAGTTCTATCTTTCCATCACACTCGATCGGGAGAGCTCCCGCTATATCCTGATTGCCTCGGCCGAAGGGGGGATAGACATCGAAGAGGTAGCCGCGAAGAATCCGGACAAGATCCTGACACTCACGATAGACCCGTTCACCGGGCTGCGCCCCTACCAGGCGCGCAAGATCACTCTGGCGCTGGGGCTGACCGGAACGATCTGCGAGGACTGTGTCGAGTTGATCCTGAATCTATATCGAGCCTGCCTGGAGAAGGACTGCGCCCTGATTGAAATCAATCCGCTGGTGGTGACCAAGGCTGGCTGGCTGATGGCCATGGACGCCAAGATCACCTTTGACGACAATGCCGTCTACCGCCATCGCGAGTACCCCGATATGGTTGATTACTCGCAGCTTGATCCGTTGGAAATTTCCGCCAGTAAATACGATCTGTCCTATATCAAACTCTCCGGCACGATTGGCTGTATGGTCAACGGCGCCGGACTAGCAATGGCAACGCTGGATGTACTGAAAGAGTGTGGCGGCGAACCGGCAAACTTTCTGGACGTGGGGGGCGGGGCAACCCGTGAGAAGGTTGCCGAGGCATTCAGGATTATTCTGCAGGATTGCGATGTAAAGGGGATCTTCGTCAACATCTTCGGCGGCATCATGCAATGTGATGTCATTGCACAGGGAATTATCGAGGCGGCCGGTGGGGTCGGCTGCACCCTGCCGATCGTGGTGCGCATGGACGGCAGCCATGTCGAGGAGGGAATAAAACTGCTCCAGGATTCGGGACTGAACGTGCAGATCGGCAGGTCGCTGGGGGATGGCGCCGCTAAAATCGTACAGATGTTGGGACAGGGGGTACAATAAGCCATGTCAATACTTGTCGATAAGAACTCCCGAATCGTCGTCCAGGGAATTACCGGACGAAGCGGACTTTTCCATACCAAACAGTGCCGTGAATACGGCACCAGCATCGTTGCCGGCGTCACCCCCGGCAAGGGTGGCATACATATCGAAGGGATCCCGGTTTTCAACACCGTTGCCGAAGCGGTAAAATATACACAGGCCAATGTCTCGATGATCTTCGTGCCGCCACCCGGAGCGGCCGATGCCATCCTGGAAGCGATCGATGCCGGTATCGATCTGGCGGTCTGCATCACCGAAGGAATCCCTATTCGTGACATGGTGCCGGTCAAGGCGGTTCTGCAGGGGAGCAAAACCCGTCTGATCGGCCCCAACTGCCCCGGCATCATCACTCCCGGAGCGTGCAAGGTCGGCATCATGCCGGGGCATATCCACGCAAAGGGAAAGATCGGGGTTGTCTCGCGCAGCGGCACCCTGACATACGAAGCGGTCAAACAGCTGACAGACCTCGGGCTCGGTCAGTCAACCGGAGTCGGTATCGGCGGTGATCCGATTATCGGTATGAATTTCATCGACGTTCTGGCTCTCTTCAACGAAGACCCGGAGACCGAAGGGGTTTTCATGATCGGCGAAATTGGCGGCGGCGCCGAAGAGGCAGCCGCCGAATGGATCAAGGAGTATATGAAAAAACCGGTGGCCGCCTTTATCGCCGGCATCACCGCCCCGCCAGGCAAGCGGATGGGGCATGCGGGTGCGATCATCACCGGCGGCAAGGGGAAGGCGGAAGACAAGATCCGCACCCTGCAGGAGTGCGGCGTGGTGGTAGCCACGAGTCCGACCCGAATGGGAGAGGCGATGCTGGAGGCGCTTAAAACCGCCAGAAAGCCGACAATCAAAGCAACTCCCAAGACAACACCGGTCAGCAGGACAAATAAATAATTGTATATATTACGGTATGTTACTTATAACTATGCAGTACTATTGCACTAAATCATAATTGACGGCCACCCGAATTAGGGGCATACTGGCCGCCTCATACCTTTAGAACGGGAACTCATGAGAGTTCCCGTTATTTTTCACAGGAACAACCACATGGAATCTTCCCCCTTCGTTCATCTTCACCTTCATACCCAATATTCCCTGCTCGACGGCGCTATCCGCTTTGATGACCTGATCGCCAAAGCCAAGGAGCATAATGCTCCGGCTGTCGCGATTACCGATCATGGCAACATGTTCGGGGCGGCAGAGTTTTACCTCAAATGCAAGAAGGCCGGCGTTAAGCCGATCATCGGCTGCGAATTGTACCTGGCACCCGGATCGCGCTTTTCTCGGGACGCCAAAGGGATCTCCGACGCGGCGTACCATCTGATCCTGCTCTGCGAGAACATGCAGGGGTACAAGAACCTTTCCTATCTGACCTCGGCCGGTTACAAAGAGGGGTTCTACTACCGCCCCCGCATCGACCGTGAGCTTCTTTCGGGGCGTTCCGATGGGCTGATCGCCATGTCGGCCTGCCTCAAGGGAGAGGTGGCGATGCAGTGCGGCCGCGGCAAGATGGAAGAGGCCGTCGCCACCGCCCGCTGGTACAGTGAACTGTTCCCCGATCGCTACTACATAGAACTGCAGGAAAACACGATTCCGGAGCAGGATATCGTCAACAAGCGCCTGATGGAGGTGGCGGCCGAGCTGAAGCTGCCGCTGGTGGCGACGAACGACTGCCATTACCTGAATCGTGAGGACGCCCGCGCCCATGAGGTGCTGCTCTGTATTCAGACCGGCAAAACAATGGAAGACCCGACCCATATGAAATTCTCGGTCGACGAGTTCTACGTCAAGTCGCCCGAAGAGATGGCGCGGGCCTTTTCCTACGCTCCCGAAGCGATCAGCAACACGCTGGCTATAGCAGAGCGCTGCAACCTCGATCTGCCGGTGGACGGCAAGACCTACTACTTCCCTCACTTCGATCCCCCCGCAGGGCAGAATCACGATGACATGCTGCGGGATCTGGCGACCGAAGGTCTGAAAGAGCGGATGGTAACCATTCTTACCAAATATCCCGACATGACGCTGGAGCAGCAACAGGGGTACTTCGATCGCCTGGAAATCGAGCTCGACTGTATCCGAGACATGAAATTTCCGGCCTATTTTCTGATTGTCTCCGATTTTATTCGCTGGGCCAAGGATCGCGGCATACCGGTCGGTCCGGGCAGGGGCTCGGCAGCCGGCTCCCTGGTGGCGTACTCCATTAAGATCACCGATCTCGACCCGCTTCCCTACAACCTGCTGTTCGAGCGATTCCTCAATCCTGAACGTATCTCCATGCCTGATATCGACGTCGACTTCTGCCAGGACCGCCGCGGTGAGGTGATCCAGTACATGATCGAAAAGTACGGTCGCGATCGTGTTTGCCAGATCATCACCTTTGGAACCATGGGTGCCAAGGCAGCTATCCGTGATGTCGGCCGGGCGCTGAACATGACCTACGGTGACGTCGACCGGATAGCAAAGCTGATCCCGGATGACCTGAAGATGACCCTAAGCAAAGCGCTGCAGCAGGAGCCACTGCTCAAGGAGATGTGCGCTGCCGACCCGCAGGTCAAGGATCTGCTGGACACCGCTCTCTGTCTGGAAGGACTTACCCGGCATGCTTCTACCCACGCCGCAGCTGTCGTCGTTGCGCCGGATCAACTGGAGGAGTTCCTGCCGCTCTACAAGGACCAGAAAACTGGCTCGATCAACACCCAGTACTCGATGAAATATGTCGAGCTGGTCGGCCTGGTCAAGTTCGACTTCCTGGGGCTCAAGAACCTGACCGTGATCGAGAATGCAGTCAAGCTGGTGCGGGTGGGAAAAGACCCCCTGTTTGATATCACCACGCTGCGGGACGATGACCAGGCGAGTTATGACCTGATCACCGCCGGAAACACCACCGGAGTCTTCCAGCTTGAATCGAGCGGCATAAAAGAGATGCTGGTCAAACTGAAACCCTCCTGTTTTGAGGATGTCATCGCCGCCTGCGCTCTGTATCGTCCCGGCCCGCTCGGTTCCGGGATGGTGGATGACTTCATCGACCGGAAGCACGGCCGCCAGCAGGTGGTCTATGACCTGCCGCAACTGGAGCCGATTCTGAAGGACACCTACGGGGTCATTGTCTACCAGGAGCAGGTCATGCAGATTTCCCGCTCGCTGGCAGGCTATTCGCTCGGGCAGGCCGACCTGCTGCGGCGGGCCATGGGTAAGAAGGATGACAAGGAGATGTCCCGCCAGAAGGGACTCTTCCTGGAGGGGTCAAAAGCCAACGGACTCGATCTGAAAAAGGCCGAGGCAATCTTCGACCTTATGCACAAATTCGCCGAATACGGCTTCAACAAGTCCCATTCGGCCGCCTACGCCCTGATCGCCTACCAGACGGCCTATCTGAAGGCGCACTACCCGGTGGAGTTCTTGGCGGCCCTCCTAACCTGCGACATGGACAGCACCGACAAAGTCGTTAAGAACATCAACGACTGCCGTGAACAGGGTATCGAGGTGCTGCCGCCCGACATCAACTCATCCGGGCATTCGTTCACCGTTGTCGGCGCATCTATGCGGTTTGGTCTGGGAGCGGTAAAAAATGTCGGTGGCGGGGCCATCGAAGCTATCCTGGAAGCACGAACCGAAGGCCCCTTCAAAAGCCTGTACGATTTTTGCGAACGGGTGGATTTGCGCAGAGTCAACAAACGGGTGATTGAATCATTGATCAAGTGCGGTGCATTTGATTCCACCGGTGCGTTCCGATCGGCACAGATGGAGGGATTAGAAGCTGCGACTAATTATGGCCAGAAGATCCAGGAGGAAAAGGCCAGCTCCCAGGTTTCACTGTTCGGCACGGAGGAGGTTTCGCGGGGGAATGCCGGCGGCGGCATGAAACTCCCCAACACACCAGAATGGCACGACAAGGAGAAACTGGGTTTCGAAAAAGAAGCGCTCGGCTTTCTGATTACCGGCCACCCTCTGGATCGCTACATTGACGATATCAAACGTCTGGCCAACACCGACATCACCAGTATGGTGGAAATGGCGGAAGGGAGCGAGGTGCGGTTCTGCGGCATCGTTTCCGCCTTTAAGGAGATTACGACTAAAAAGGGTGACCGGATGGGATTCATAACCATTGAAGATCTGACCGGTTCGGTTGAGATCACAGTCTTTTCCGATATCTACGCGATCGCCTCTCCACTACTGAAATCCGATGACCCGCTTCTGGTGATCGGCAAACTGGAAAAGAGCGAAAAAGGGTGCAAGGTGCTGATCATGAAGGGTGGCGAGGAGAATAACGGCAAACGCTTCCAGCGTGATCGCGGCCCGGCTGGCGACATCAAGCTGCTCGCCGAAGCCCGGGCCCAGACGACTAAAAAAGTATCGTTCGTCCTGCGTACCAATGAAACCCCGCCAGAGCGGATCACCCTTCTCAAGGAGGTCATCGAACGGCACCCGGGAAGTGTACCGGCATCCATACAGTTTCTGATACCGGAACGGAGCCGCTCAACCATGCCGCTGGCAACCGAAATGAACGTGGCGGCCAGTGATGATTTAAGGCTGGATGTAGAAAGACTGTTAGGGTATAATGCCGCCACTTTTGAGTAAATAAGTCCAAATACAATTCAACACAGAAACACGGAGACACAGAGAAAACAAACCGATAAATTGTGACTATTACACGTTTGGGTATGAGATATTTACTATTATTTCATGTATTTCAAACAACTATCATTGTTTATTATCGTTTTTCTCTGAGTATCCGTGACTCTGTGTTAATAGAAAAGAGGTATCCCAATGGCTACTCCGTTTTATCTTGAATTTGAAAAGCCTATTGTTGAGCTGGAAAAGAAAATTGAGGAACTGAATGCGCTGGCCGGTGAGGGCCTGAACATCGGGGCTGATGTGACCGCTCTTGAGAGTCGCGTTGAGCAGATGCGGGCCGATATTTTCTCCAACCTCTCCCGCTGGCAGACCGCGCAGGTGGCCCGTCATATCAACCGCCCCTTCACGCAGGACTATATCAATCTCATGTTCACCGAGTTTATCGAACTACACGGCGACCGGAACTACGGCGATGACCACGCCATCGTCGGCGGCCTGGCACGCTTTGACGGCCAACCGGTAATGGTAATCGGGCATCAGAAGGGACGCGATACCAAGGAGAAGGTCTACCGCAATTTCGGCATGCCCAATCCGGAGGGGTACCGCAAGGCGCTGCGCCTGATGCAGATGGCGGAGCAGTTCAAGCTGCCGGTCATCACCTTTGTCGACACCCCCGGAGCCTATCCCGGCATCGGCGCTGAAGAGCGTGGCCAGGCCGAGGCGATTGCCCGCAATCTGCGCGAGATGGCGAGTCTACGTACGCCGGTCATTGTCTGCATCACCGGAGAAGGTGGATCGGGGGGAGCTCTGGCCATCGCAGTCGGCGACCGGATTCTAATGCTGGAACATTCGGTCTATGCTGTCATTTCACCGGAAGGGTGCGCCGCCATCCTCTGGTCGGACGGCACAAAAGGGGCCCAGGCCGCCGAGGCGCTTAAACCGACGGCGAAGGACATTATCAAATTGGGCGTCATCGACGAGATCATCAAGGAACCGATCGGCGGTGCCCACCGCGACCATGCAGCCACCGCAAAAAACATGAAAGAGGCGATAGCGCGCAATCTGGCCGATCTGAACAAGCTTTCCGGCGACGAACTCGTGGAAGGGCGCTACAATAAATTTAGAGCCATGACACGGCTGGCTGAATAAGGATGTACCTCAGTGGGCGGTTCAACCGCCCACTGTTTATTTTAAGGAACTGAAATGCTTGAACGTCTGCAAAAAATAATATCCGCCGCCGGAATCACATCTAGAAGGGCGTCCGAAGCGATGATACTGAATGGCCAGGTTACCGTCAACGGCGTTGTGGTAACCGAGCTGGGGAGCAAGGCTGATCCGTCCAAAGACACCATCACGGTGGACGGGAAACCCCTTAAAATAAACGCGCAACGCCTGTACATTCTTCTCAACAAGCCGCCCGGATATATCACCGCCTTGAAAGACAGCCAGGGACGACCGCTGGTTACCGATCTGCTCAAGGACGTGCCGGATCGTGTCTACCCGGTTGGGCGCCTGGATTACAACACTGAGGGACTGCTGCTGCTGACCAACGACGGCGAGTGGGCCAATCGGCTGATGCATCCCCGCCATGAGATAGAGAAAGAGTATCATGTCCGGGTACGCGGCAAGGTAATCGATCAGCAGTTGAAGCGTATGGCGGAGGGGGTTGAACTGGACGACGGCAAGACCGCACCGGCGGTTGTAAACCTGGTAAAGAGCGGCGAGCAGAACGACTGGATTTCTGTCGCAATCCATGAGGGTCGCAATCGTCAGGTGCGCAGAATGTGCGAAGCCGTCAGCCTTTCAGTGGTACGCCTGAAGCGGATTCGCTACGGTTCTCTTATGCTCGGCACGCTCAGGGCAGGGCAGTTTCGCTACCTTTCAGAATCCGAGGTACGCGAATTGGCTGGTGAGCCGGATAAGCCCGTATCTGCAGCTCATCCGAAACGCGAAGTGCATCAGAAATCACCCCGTCCAGAACGGTCAGGAGGAAAAGTAAGTGGAAGAAGGAAGCAGTAGAAAGTCCGGTTTTATCGAACGCGTCAGCCGTTTTATGACCGGACGCAAAAGAACAACCGAACAGGATATCAACGACTTTATCGAAGCATCTGAAGAAGAAGGGTTGGTTAACGAGGAAGAATGCGAGATGATCCGCTCTATTTTTTCCCTCGGCACGACAATCGTACGAGAAGTCATGGTAACCCGTACTGAAATGGCTTGTGTCACCGTCGATGCCACCGTGCGCGATCTGTTGGACACGATCATCGCCTGCGGCCACTCCCGAATCCCTGTCTATGAAGATTCGATCGACAACATCATCGGCCTGCTCTACGCCAAAGATCTCCTCAAACAGTGGGGTACTGATGTAAACAGCCTCTCTGTGCGCGAAATAATGCGTGCCCCCTACTTTATCCCCGAATCCAAAAACCTGGAGCAGCTGCTGCAGGAGTTTAAACGTAAACGTATTCACCTGGCGATTGTCATTGATGAGTATGGCGGCACGTCCGGCCTTATAACGATTGAAGACCTGCTGGAACAGATTGTTGGGGATATTCAGGACGAATATGATCGTGAGGAACCCCTTCTGACCGTTAACCCGGACGGCACTATAACCGTTGATGGGCGTCTCCCGGTCGAAGAACTTGAAGAGCATTTCGACATTCAGATTGATCGTGACAACTTCGATTCTGTCGGAGGATTGGTCTTTCACCTGATCGGTAAAATTCCGGCTATCGGTGACACCATCGATGGCGCCGGACTTCGCCTGAAAATCCTTGACGCCGATCTGCGGCGGGTGAAAAAGGTCGGTATCAGCCGTATAAACCGCGCACCGGCAGAAGAACCGGGGCGTGAGTGAGCTACCCAATCTCCTCCTCATCGCTAAAACAGCTATTTGACCGCAAGGGAATGCTCGCAATCGCCAGTGGCATTCTCATCGCTCTCTCCTTCCCGAATCCCGGCCTCTCCTTCCTGGCCTGGATCGCTCTGATCCCGTTGCTGATCGCCATGGAAGGCAGTTCACCACGGGCGGCCTTCCGCATTGGCCTGACCTGCGGCATCACTGCATACGCCTTCATCCTCTACTGGCTCAACATCGTCTTTACCCATTACGGCCATCTACCATGGTCGGTCAGTATACCGGTCTATCTGCTGCTGGTTCTCTGGCTGGCACTATTTTACGGGCTGAGTACCTTCATTGCCCGCTTGGGCGAACTGGTCGGCATCAAAGCTGCTTTTACCCTACCGGTCGCCTGGGTCGCCTTTGATTTCATCCGCTCGTTCCTGTTTTCCGGTTTTGCCTGGGCCATGCTCGGCCACTCCCAGTACCGCACGTTGCCGCTGATTCAGATTGCCGATCTGGCAGGCGTGTACGGCATCACCCTGCTGATAGTTCTGGCAAACATCGTGCTGCACCGTGCCCTGCGTGCGGTTTCCGGTGCCGGCGTCCCCTATCCGGTAAAGAGTGCGGTTGTAATCCTGATCCTCCTTATAGGCACACTCTTCTACGGCTTCAACAGCCTGAACGGCTCTGAAACACACCATTCAAAACCGCTCCGGATTGCCCTTATCCAGGGGAACATCTCCCAGGACGTCAAATGGAGCCCGGAATTTCGTGAGCGGACGATCGACACCTACATTCGCCTCACCCGTGAGGCATCAACGGGTGGAGTCGACCTGATTGTCTGGCCTGAAAGTGCCGTGCCGTTCTTTTTTCAGGATGAACCGATCCAGGCAACAAGGATCAGGGGGCTTGCACGTGAGCTGAATGCCTGCCTTCTGTTCGGAAGTCCGGCACATGAACTCCGCAACGGAAAAAGCACCTTTTTGAACAGCGCCTTTTTGCTTTCTCCTCGCGGCGAGACCATCGGGCGCGCCGACAAACTGCATCTGGTGCCATTTGGTGAATATGTGCCGCTGGGAAGCATCCTGACCTTCATTAACAAGATCGTGGTCGGCATCGGAGATTTCGCCCCCGGCGAGCGGGCTGTCCCACTGGATATGGGAAGCACTAAACTCGGTATCCAGGTCTGCTATGAGGTTATTTTTCCGGAACTGGCACGTCAATACGTTCAGGCCGGTGCCCGTGTTCTGGTAGCAATAACCAACGATGCCTGGTTTGGTCGTTCTTCGGCCCCCTATCAGCACCTGGCAATCTCAACCTTCCGTGCGATTGAAACCCGCACCCCGCTGATCCGCGCCGCCAACACCGGAGTAACCGCAATTATTGACCAGAACGGGTATATCCGCACCATGACCGGCCTGTTTGTAGAAGCGTACCGTGTCGGCGAAATCCAGCCGGGCGCAGGTAAATCTCTCTATCTCACGATAGGCGATGCACCGGCCTGGCTCTGTGTGCTGCTGACCGCCGGAGTGGCCCTGCTGGCATGGATCAAACGAAAAAATATTTTCACCAAGGAGTAGCAGCCATGTACCGTGAAGAAGTAGCAAAAGTGAAGGATTGTGAAGAGCGGATCGCCAAGCTTCGGGGGGCACTTTGACGTAGATGCCAAACGGGAATCGATCATGGAAATCGAATCAATAATGGCTGTCCCCGGATTCTGGGACGACGTCAAAAAGTCTCAGGAAATCATTAAGAAACGTACGATGCTGGAAAAGATTGTCCAGATGTGGGACGGGCTCGTGCACCAGACGGAAGACATTCGCCTCATGATCGAGCTTGGAGAAGAGGCTCAGGATCCCGAGACTCTGGCAGAGGTTGGCGAAATGACCGGCCGACTGATCCAGGATGTTGAGGCAGCGGAGTTTCAGCGTATGCTCTCCGGCCCTCATGACCGTAATTCCTGCTTTATTACCATAAATCCCGGAGCAGGCGGCACCGAATCCCAGGACTGGGCCGAAATGATCCTGCGCATGTATCTCCGTTACTGCGAGAAAAAAGGGTGGAAGACAGTAATAACAGAATATCAGGCCGGTGATGAAGCCGGACTCAAATCGGCGACCTTCAACGTCAGCGGCGAGTACGCCTATGGGTATCTCAGGGCGGAAGCGGGTATTCACCGCCTGGTCCGCATATCACCCTTTGACAGCAATGCCCGCCGCCACACATCCTTTGCCTCGATGTACGCTTTCCCTGAAATTGAAGAGGACGATATCGAAATAAAAATCAGCGATTCTGACCTGAAGGTGGACACCTTCCGCTCTGGAGGCGCCGGTGGCCAGCACGTTAATACCACCGACTCTGCCGTCCGCATTACCCATATTCCGTCCGGCATCATCGTCGCGTGTCAGGCCGAGCGGAGCCAGATATCCAACCGCGCCACTGCCATGAAAGTCCTGCGGGCCAAGCTGTATGAACGGGAAGTAGAAGAGCGCAAGGACAAGGCCTCCGAAATTGCCGCTGAAAAGAAGGAGATTGGCTGGGGGAGCCAGATCCGCTCCTATGTACTGCACCCCTACAAGATGGTCAAGGACCTGCGCACCGGTGTCGAATCCGGCAACCCGGATGCCGTACTGGATGGCAATCTGAATGATTTTGTGGTGGCATATTTGATGGGGGTCCGACGCAACGTTGCGGATGTGGAATAGAGAAGTACACTGACAGAGCAGAAGCTAAGGCAAGGGCATGTGGACCCATCATGCAGATCGCTCATAGCCACCTTCTTCAAATACGGTATTGTTTCTGGGCATTGAGCCGGGCGTTTCTCCACTTTTGACAATCAATTGTTGTTACTACCGCCCCATATGCCCAGCCACTGCTGCTGCGGGGTCCGGCTGTCTCCATACTGGACGATGACACCATCCTCCCTTTGATAAGAGCATGACCACCCCGGCTTATCGGCCCCTGAGAAGCTCGGATACTCACGATGCTCCTGGGCATCGTAGGGGGCGGAATACGTCCCATCATCCTTGGGTGGCGGACAGCGTTCGTCACCGGTATACCAATTAGTATCGGCACCATGAGTCTGGGTCACAGCAAGCATCACAGCAAAGAAAACAGCTACACATGTTCTCATAGGCAACTCCTTGTCAGAGAAAACGTAGTGCCCGACAATCGGCCAGATGGCGGTCATGCCAATGTCTCACCATCACACCAGGGTTGAATTACCAGCTCAAGAGAATCCAGATTCAAGGCCACCAGGTTTCCCAGATCAGGCCGCATGTTGGTAAACGCACCGTTATCAAGCTGAAAGTGGTTCGTCAGGAGCGATACTTTTATCAGCGGGAGCGAGTGAACCCTGTGGCCGGTGACGAGGGTTCTCCCCCGTAACTTGTCAGTAGCGAACGGGCCGACACCTCCCCACATCATGGCAACGGGACTACTCTCCGTCAGCGGGTCATCCGCCGACATGTTCAGTCCTGCATGAACAAAAATAAAGTTCTCCTCCGACCAGAGGTACGGCATCTGATCGAGGAGCCGCAGATAACGGATCGGCAGCTCTTCCGGAGACGCTACACCGAAACTCTTCAAGGTCTCAGTTCCCCACCCCTCCATCCAGCAGTGTAAATAGTCGCTATTATCACCGTTAACGGACTGAAGCAGCATATCCTCATGGTTGCCCCGAACCGTACGCAGATCATACCCTTCATCCATCAATTGCAGAATGACATCCAGCACTCCCTTACTATCCGGCCCCCGGTCAATATAGTCTCCCAGCAGGTAGAGTCGATCCTCTTGATGCAGATCAATCTTGGCAAGCAGCGCCCGAAGAGTTTTTACTCCTCCATGTATGTCACCGATTACATAGCGCATAAGAATTATTTCACCTGGTTCGGTTCGGTCAGGATATCCAGACGAAGGAGACGTTAATACATGGGCTTGAAAATATTATTTGAATATTTCCGCAAAAAACGCTTTCATGGCTGCCCACGAACGCTGGTCCGCCTTCTCGTTATAAGCGGCACCTTTGCTGTTATCGGTTCCAGCAGCTTTGTTAGTAAAGCCGTGAACAGCATTACCGTAGCTGACAAACTGCCAGTCAACCCCGCCCTTCCTCATCTCGTCCTGAAACGCGGCCACCTCATCCGCTTTTACAAACGGGTCGTCAGCGCCGTGCAGCGCCAGCACTTTGGCTGTGATATTTTTGGCATCCTGAGGGGTAGGCGTTGACAACCCGCCGTGGAAGCTAACAACACCCCGTATGTCTGCGCCATCACGAGCCAGTTCCAGTACTGTCGTACCGCCGAAACAGTACCCGATGGCAGCAATGCGGTGCAGATCAACATGTCTTTGTTTTTTCAGTTCATCCAGTCCCGCTCTGGCTCTGGCCCGCATCAGCGTGCGGTCATTTTTGTAGATGTCTGCTATTTTGGCTGCTTCTGGCGGGGCAGCGGGGCGGATTCCTTTGCCGTAAATATCGGCAACAAAGGCAACGTAGCCGAGCTTGGCAAGCATTTCAGCCCGCTGTTTCATATGCTCATTTATTCCGTTCCATTCATGCACGATCAAAACACCAGGACGTTTAGCAGTTTTGGCGTCATCCCACGCCACGTATCCCTCAAGGATCGTATCACCCTGCTTGTACTCGATAATTTTAGTTTTTACGGAAGCTTCCACCTTAACTGACAACAGCATAACAGCAAGGATTATCAGTAGTTTTTTCATAACACACCTCCCGGAATAGATACAATCAAGATATCGTTGTGAGACAATAAACCGACATCGACTCTGCGCCTTGTCTACCGTTCAATTATAAACCATTTAGCTAAAATGATAAGCGATTATCTTTACTTTTGTTGCCGGTGACAAAAAATTATTCCATACAACACACGAAGTTGATCAGTACCGTGGTGGCACAAATCAGCAATCAATTTTCCACCTTGTCGTACCTCGACTGTATCCTGAGATGAAACCTGAAAACAAAAAGGGCTACCGTGTCAAACGGTAACCCTTTGTTTTTTTTAGTGGAGCCGTTGGTCGGAATTGAACCGACGACCTGCTCATTACGAGTGAGCTGCTCTACCCCTGAGCCACAACGGCACTGCTACCATCGGACACTTCGGCGCCTTTTGGAATTGTAAAACTACCTCAAAAGAGTGGTTCCTGTCAATGCCATTAGACTCTTTCCGGGTAAATTTCTGCTTTACCACTGCTCCAATTACGACTAGTATCGTGTCGCAGTTGCATTTCCACTTTATTACTGAAATGGCGCACCCATGTTTTTTCGTACACAACTGATACTCCTGCTGCTCTGTATCTGCACTCTGCCAGCTCAGGCAGCAAAATCAACCGGCATCACCCGGCTTGGTCATGCCATCCAGATGGGTGCTTTTGCTGATGTAAAAAACGCCGAGCGTTTTACGGCCAGGCTTCAGGCCAAGGGTATTGAAGCGTTTTATTTCCGCAAAGACAACGGACTGTACTCCGTCCGCTTCGGTGACTTCCCCAGCAAGGAGAAGGCCAAATCTGCGGCTAAAAAGCTGGTAGCTGAACGTCTGATTGACAGCTATTATATTGCCCCTCCCAACGAAGTCGTCTTTAGCCACTCTAAAGGACCGGGATGGCAGAAACCTCAGCCGGATGAGCTTCGAAAGACGTCCCCTCCTCTGCAGCCGGTCGTCCCGAAGGTGGTCGTAGAAGAACCGGTTCCCAAACAGGGAAAGGATACTAAGGGTATGGGATCAATCGCCGCCCGTACCGCAGAACGATTCGTGGGCATCCCCTACCGCTGGGGTGGTGACAATGTGGTCGATGGCATGGATTGCAGCGGCTTTGTACGTGCGGTCTATAACCTGTGCGGACTCAGTATTCCTCGAACCTCGCGCGACCAGTTCAAGGCTGGCGACTCGGTAACTAAGTACGACCTGCAAGATGGTGACCTCGTTTTTTTCGGATCTTCCGCCGATAAAATCAACCACGTCGGTATTTATGTCGGAGGGGGGAAATTCGTTCACGCTCCGCGCCAGGGGGAAGAAATCCGTGTAACAGCGGTCAATGAAAGTTATTTTGAAAAGCGTTTTGTCGGCGCACGAAGGTATTTTTAGTAATTACGGAGAACAATGTATGGCAATCATCAAACCATTCCGGGCACTGCGCCCACCCAAAGATCTGGTTGAAAAGGTTTCCGCCCTTCCGTACGACGTGATGAACGTCGAGGAGGCGTGTGCCATGGCGGCCGGAAACCCCAACAGCTTTCTGCATATTTCGCGTGCTGAAATAGATCTTCCGCCAGAGGTTGACCCCCATGATGAGTCCGTTTATCTACAAGGAAAGCTGAATCTGAGCGAGTTTATAAAGCGCGGGGTATTAGCGCAGGACAGCCACGACTGTTTCTACGTCTATCGCCAGCAAATGGGCTCAATCAGCCAGACCGGTTTGGTCGTGTGCGCCAGCGTTGACGACTACCAGTCCGGAGTTATCAAAAAACATGAGCATACCCGTGCCGATAAGGAAGAAGACCGGGTAAAACATATCGACTATCTGGATGCCAATGATGAGCCCGTCTTCTACCTCTCCCGCTCCTGCGCGGAGGTTGAAGGTATCATCGAAGGGGTTACGAACAACCCGCCGGAATATGATTTTGTATCTGATGACGGGGTTGGCCACACCGCCTGGATCATCTCCGACCAGACTCTGATCGACCGCTTGGTCGTCCTCTTTGCCGCCATTCCACGGCTGTACGTCGCCGATGGCCACCATCGCAGCGCTGCTGCCAGCCGTGTCCGCGAACTACGTCGCGATAAAAACCGGGGGCATAGCGGAAGCGAAGAGTACAACTCGTTCCTGACGGTAATATTCCCTGAAAACCAGCTCAACATCATGCCGTACAACCGGGCGGTCAAGGATCTTAACGGGCGGAGTGTGGACGAGTTTATTTCACAGGTTGGGAGCAGCTTTACCATAACCCCCTCCCCTGTCCCGGTCGTTCCGGCTGACAGACATGAATTTGGCATGTATCTGGATGGTTGTTGGTACCTTCTAGACGCCCTACCGACACTCATCAATGAGAACGATACCGTCGGACGCTTGGATGTCTCCATTCTGCAGAACAATCTCCTGTCTCCGCTGCTCGGCATCCACAACCCGCGTACCGACCAGAGAATCCACTTTGTCGGCGGCATACGCGGTAATGATGAGCTTGTCAAACTGGTCGATTCCGGCGAATTCGCCGTGGCGTTTGCACTCCATCCGACGTCCATCCGCGAGTTGATCGAACTGGCCGATCAGGATCAGATCATGCCCCCAAAATCGACCTGGTTCGAACCCAAACTGCGCAGCGGACTGTTCGTGCATCTGCTTTCCTGACGGGCCGCCATACGCACCGCACAAAAAGACCTCCCGGCTTTCAGAGCCAAGCCGGTCGGTTAATCTGTTGAAAATCCAGTTCTCCAAACACAATAAGGTCCCCTATATAAATAGGTTGCCAATTTGTATGACGTCTCTATTATGTTGATACTTTGTAGATACCGTGGTAAATTACTTTTCAAAGCCATAGACAAGAAGCAAAATGGCGATAGCCGGTAGACGGCCGAGGAAGCGAGTTGAATATGTTAGCAAAAGCCCATCAGTGGGGAAATAGTCTGGCAGTAAGAATTCCAAAGAATCTTGCTAAAGAGTGCGGAATTGCAGTTAACACTGATCTTGAAATCGTTCAAGAAAAGGGGAATATCATCTTGATGCCTGTTGTGAAGAAAAAATATTATTTGAGCAGTCTTCTTGCCCAGGTAACAGAAGAGAATAAACACTCCGAGGTTCAAACAGGTACCCCGGTTGGTAGGGAAATATGGTGAAACTATATGTTCCCGCTCGTGGTGATATTGTATGGCTGAATTTTGATCCGCAAAAAGGGCATGAGCAGAAAGGCCATCGACCCGCTTTGGTCCTGTCTCCAGTTGAGTATAATGAAAAAATCGGTTTGATGTTATGTTGCCCAATGACCAACCAGGTCAAAGGTTATCCATTTGAAGTACTGGTTGACGGCAACCCTGAAAATGGCGCTATTTTAGTTGACCAAGTCAAAAGTATGGATTGGCGAATGAGAGAAGCAAAAAGGAAGGGAAAAATCTCAAAAGAAACCTTGTTAGAAGTGATTGAGAAGATCAAAACTATTCTGGAAGGTTAAACCTCCGTTAGAAAAATAGCTGGTTATGATGAAAGCCCCCTTAGTTATTGAAACTAAGGGGGCTTTCATATCGGTAGTTTGTCAACAGATTAACCGACCGACTTGCTTTCAGAGCCCGGGAGGTCTTTTTAATGCACAACAACCACAGTAACCGCTATCTCTTCATCGCGTCATCCATCAGTTTATAGGCACAGAACTCGCCGCACATCGTACAGGCGCCGTGATCAGATACCGGCGAGTTGGCCCGATACTCGCGAGCTTTATCCGGGTCCATCGCCAGGGCAAACTGCCCTTCCCAGTCAAGCTTCTTCCTGCATTTAGCCATAGCGATATCCTTCGCCATAGCGCCCTTGACTCCCTTGGCGATATCAGCGGCATGGGCGGCGATACGGGTAGCAATAACGCCATCACGCACATCTTGCACATTTGGCAAGCAGAGGTGTTCGGAGGGGGTCACATAGCAGAGAAAATCAGCTCCGGCAGCGGCCGCAATAGCGCCGCCAATGGCGCAGGTGATGTGGTCGTAGCCTGGTGCGATATCGGTCACGAGCGGTCCCAGAACATAGAATGGCGCGCCATGGCAGAGCCGTTTCTGCAGCTGGATATTGGTCTGAATCTGGTTCAAAGGCACATGCCCCGGTCCCTCGATCATCACCTGCACGCCGGCTTCCTGAGCACGCTGCGTTAACTCACCCAACAGGATCAGTTCATGAATCTGGGCCCGGTCGGTAGCATCGGCCAGACAGCCGGGACGGAAACCATCACCAAGGGAAATGGTCATATCGTATTCTTTAGTAATCTCCAGCAGCTTGTCGAAATGTTCAAAGAGCGGATTTTCCTTGTTATTGTAGCTCATCCATTCAATCGTGAACGCCCCGCCGCGCGACACAACGTCCATAATGCGCCCTTCGTTCTTCATCCGTTCGACGGTGCCACGAGTCACACCACAATGGACGGTGATGAAGTCGACCCCATCCTCGGCGTGCTTGATGATCCCGGCAAAGATGTCGTCAACCGTCATATCGACTATGGCTTTGTTTTTATTGCGCACCGCATCCAGAGCGGCTTGATACAGCGGCACACTGCCGATGCAGGCGCTTGTTTCGGCGATGATTGCCTTCCTGATTTCGTCCACCGGACCGCCCGTCGAAAGATCCATGATGGCATCGGCACCGTACTTAACCGCTATGCGGGCTTTTTCCAGTTCCTTTTCCATATCGGTATCGTCGGATGAAGAACCGATGTTGGCATTGACTTTCGTGCGCAAACCGGCTCCGACCGCCAGCGGGGTGCCATTGGTATGCTTGATGTTGTGGCAGATAACAATGTTGCCGGCAGCAATGCCGTCACGGATGAATTCGGGGGAAACACCTTCTGCTGCCGCAGCAATCTGCATTTTTTCGGTAATGAGGCCTCTGCGGGCGTATTCAAGCTGAGTCATGTGCATAATCCTTTAATCCTTTTACGTAAATTCGAACTACTATGAAAGTTGCAGCAGCTCACGAGCTGCCAGGAAGTGGTTGATCGGGCTATGCCCTTTCCCCAGTGATCGGGCAGTATGAATAGCAGTACTGATAAATAATTTTGACCGTTTGACCGCCGTCAATAGCGGCTCCCCCTGGGCAAGCAGGGCAGCAATAGCCGATGCGTAACTGCAGCCGGTACCGTGGGTGTTGCTGGTAAAGATCCGCTCGGAACTGAAATGATGGCAGCGCCTGCCGTCAAAGAGGATATCTGTTGAGAGGCGACCGCTCATATGCCCCCCCTTGATAAGGACGTTGGCCGCCCCCAGCGCGTGCAGATCGATGGCAGCCTGCTCCATCTCCGCCTCATTTTTTATCGTTCTCCCCAGAAGACGCTCCGCCTCCGGAACATTGGGCGTCAGCAGATAGGCGAGCGGCAGCAACTGATCACAAAAGACCTGGACCGCTTCACACTCAAGCAGCGCTGCCCCCCCTTTGGCAACCATAACCGGATCGATCACCATCGGAATGAGAACCTTACGCTCCCCGAGGCGCTCCGCCAATGCCGAAATTATGGCCGGAGTGTGCAGCATTCCGGTCTTGATGACATCGATCGGAATATCGGCCAATACGGCGTCGAGCTGGTCACACACAAAGCTTGGCGGCAGTCCGTGAATTGCGGAGACACCACGGGTGTTCTGCGCAGTCAGAGCGGTCAGCACTGTGGCGGCGTAACTTCCAAGCAGGGTAATCGTCTTGATATCAGCCTGAATACCGGCGCCACCTCCTGAATCACTTCCGGCAACGCTCAACACAGCTCCGCGCGGAAATGGGCCAACACGATTAAAGAACAGTGAAAGCTCCGCAACCACCACATCGGGGCGCGGACTCGAAAGCACCGCTGAAATCACGGCCAGAGCATCCGCGCCAGCCTCGATCACCCGACCGGCGTTACCGGTAGTTATACCGCCAATAGCCACGATCGGGATTGTTATCGCATCACGGATCGACTCCAGCCCTTCGACCCCGGGGAGATGCGAGATAACCTTGCTCCCGGTCGGGTGCATTGCGCCAAAACCGATATAATCAGCACCATCCAGTTCTGCGCGTGTCGCTTCTTCCAGATTATGAGTTGATTTACCGATAAGCTTACTCGGCCCAAGCTGCGCCCTGGCGAATCCAATATCGCCATCATCCTGTCCCAGATGGACGCCATCGGCATCCAGTTCTCTGGCCAGCTGAAGGTCATCGTTGACAATGAACGTCGTTCCAAAGCTGGCACAGAGCCGTTTTAACTTGCCCCCTTCCGCTAAACGTTCACCATATTCTTTGCCTTTGGCACGGTACTGCAGGGTAGAAACCCCGCCCCGGAGTGCCTGAATGACCCTATCAACAAGGGCGTCATCCTGATCGGTAATCAGGTAGACGCCCGAAATATCAGGGAGCTGTGAAGCCTTATTGACGACAAGACGAAATGGTCTGGTATCACCCACGCAACGTTTCCTCGCCCCGATAAACAGGATAACTTCCACCGCGCTAGTACAAAAAAAGCCGCACTGACGTTCGACATCAGGCGGCTGGATAAAGGTACTATCCCGCAAGCCGCTTTCCTACGCCGGAATTACCCGGTTCAGGTGCAAAGGGTTCCCGTCGGCTGAACGCAATTACGCTCAGAGCAGACGGATCTCAGTTCAAAGGAACTCCCCCAGGGCCTTGTTGGATTGGTACAATACGGCAATGGAGCGACAATGTCAATCCGTACAACCATGTTTCTTTGTAGATTAGAATTCGATAAAAACAGAAACACCGCGCTTTTTCAGGGATACATTAGGTACTCACGGCAACTTCACGCAAAAAGAAGTTCCGGACCCAGTCGTGCTCCTGACCGACACCGTGCCGCCATGGGCAGACACCAACTCCTGCACAATAGCCAACCCCAACCCTAAGCCGCCATTCTTCCCTTTAAAAAAACGTTCAAAAATATGAGGCAGATCATCTTCCGGAATTCCGTACCCATTGTCACTTATCACCAGGCAGACCCGGTCACCGTCGGAGCAGGCAACAATCGTAACCCGGCCGCCTGAAGCAACCGCCTTGATGCTGTTACTGATCAGGTTGATAAGTATCTGGCTGAGACGGTCCGGGTCGGCATTTATGCGGAGATTGTCCGGGCAGTCGAGCAGCAGTACGGCGTGTTTATCAGCAAATAGCCGTTCAAAACGATCGACAATAGTGGCAAGATACTGTTTGAGTTCAAAAGTTTCCTTGTGCAGATTCAAAACGCCCGCTTCAGCCCGTGACAACTCATCCACGCCATCCAGGATGGCGGTCAGGCGCCGTGCCTCGTCATGGAGTGACTGAAGCGCGCTCCGGTCGGTCGGCAGGACACCATCAAGCATTCCTTCAAGTTCGCCGGCTATGATCGCCAGCGGAGTGCGCAGCTCGTGAGCGGCGTTGGAGAGGAGTGTCCGACGTAATTTTTCCTGCGCTTCCAGACCGTGAGCCATACTATTAAAGCTCTGTGACAAGCGGCCGATCTCGTCATTTCCCGCGTTTTTTACTCGACGTGACAGATTGCCACCCGCAATATCACCCGAAGCATCAACCAGCTCAAGAATCGGGCGGGCAAGTCTTCGCGAAGCGATAATGCCTGCTAACACCGAGACCAGTCCCAGAATCGTGACCGAAACCAGCAGGACCCGGGTTGAAGAACGAACGAAATAATCATCATTGACCCGGTCAAGTATCTGTGCCTCCAGGTGGCCGATTTCTTTACCGCGCAGATAGAGCGGATACGGGACCGGAGCACTTTTTACTGCTTGCGGATCATAGCCGCTTGCATCGAGTACCCGCTTACGCATCAACGGGGTCAACGCCGAAACGGCCTGTTCAGAATCGATCACCGGCAGACCGGCTACATCAAACAGGTGGACCTCAACTCCAAGTTGAAGCGCCCAGGCAAGGTCCGTGGCCAATCGATCCCGTTGCCACCCGGAATTGAGGTCATACCCGCCTTCGAGCAGCGCGACGACACGTTGGATCCGGTCCTGCGATTCTCCGTCCAGATATTGACCAAAATCACGCATAATAAAGCCGCGCAGCACGAAAGCGGATGAAAGTGCAATCGCTGAAATCAGAATGAACAGCAGCAGGAATTTGCAGCGCAGATTACAGCGCATCGCGTTCTCCGGCAAAAAGATACCCGACACCGTACACGGTTTTGAGGTATTCAGGTGCGCGCGGGTCCTTTTCAATTTTCTGGCGGAGATTCTTGATGTGGGCGTCTATGCTGCGATCGTACCCTTCGAACTGATACCCGAGCGCTCGGGAAACAAGTTCGTCGCGGGTAAAGGTCCGGCCGGGGTAAGAAGCAAGTGTGAGGAGAAGCTTGAACTCGGTGGGGGTAATGGCAAGGGGGTGACCGTCGCTGCTGATCTGGTGGCGGAGGCTGTTAAGAACCAGTGCTCCGTTATTGAAAGACACAACGCTTTCCGGTGATGAAGAGCTGCGGTCATAGCGTTTCAGCACCGCCTTCAGGCGACAGACCAGCTCACGCGGACTGGCAGGCTTGACCATATAGTCATCGGCCCCGAGAGCAAATCCGGCAATTCGCTCCTCCTCTGACGACTTTGCCGTCAGCATGATGACCGGGAAATCGCCCAACTCCTTAAAGCTCTGACACAACGCCTCACCGCTTCCGTCAGGCAACCCCAGATCAAGTATGGCTGCCAGAGGCAGCTCAGCTTCTGCCTTTTGAAGAGCTTCAGCAACCGTTGACGCGTGAACTGTTCTAAAATCAGCCCCTTCAAGGTAGGCTTTTACAATTCGGGCGAGCTTTGTATCATCTTCAACAATCAGAACGGGTGGAAGCACGGCAACCTCTTTACTGGAATCAATACAGTGAGCGTATGCGGCCGGAACGCTTGTCGATCATAACCCGGTCAACGACCTTGCCGTCCTTGTCGAGAATTGCGGCTTTAAAACCCCACCTTCTCTCTGTGACCTCAGAAACGGTGTATCCCTGTCCGGCAAAGTAATTCAGGAGAAGCCCACGGGCGTCCGTTGCGTTAGCCACCGGTTGACGGGCACCGTACCAGTCCCCCCGGCGCTTGCCGCATCGGCCGCGCATTTCAGGTCTGCATGTCACCGCACCAATACACCGGACAGTACCGGCATCATAATCCATTTTCATATTTTGTCTGTGAAAATTATGTATATCATCCGCATACTCGCCTGTCTGTGCAGCACCCACAGGTCGGTCAATGAGTACCAGAAGACACAGCAGCAATGGCAGTAAAGATTTCATTTTCTACATCTCCCGTAAAAAAGAGTGGTCAGCGGTATACCCCCATATACCCCCAACCACCCTGCACATCACTTCTGCACACAGGGGTTGTTACACCCCCCCATCCCTTTACCGAAACCGCCCATGTTTCTATGGTTATTTCCGCCCATCCTCGGACCGCATTCGCCGTCACATTTATTAACCGGCAAACCGCTCTGGTTGCGAACTTCCATAATCTTTGACTGAAGGGTCTTGATATCCGCCTGCAGAGCAGCAATCTTTTCCTTGTCAGGCGAAGCCTTCAGATTTTCGCGTTGCATCTCAAAACGCTTGGTCATCATTTCCTGGCGCAGATCGATGGTGTTGGACTGAAACTTCCGGAACAGCTCTGAAGGCACACCTCCCTGCGGACAAGTATCATATCCCTGACCCATTCCCATTCCATTTCTGTAGCCGGCGTTGGCAATACCGAACGTAGAAACCGTCAGACTCAGAGCTAACACTACTACCGACATTTTTTTCATTGTACTTCCTCCTTTTTTACGTGATTCATGATTTCAGACTATATGAGTGATGAGAATATTGTATGAAGGAATTACGAGCAATTGTGAAGACCGGCTTTGAGGAAGAAATTGACCGAGGAGCATACATGAGGCCGAAGGATCGTTACATCCTTCCGGAACGGATTATCGCATAAACCAGCCAGAGCCCGACTAGCCCCGCTACGGTATACCCCATAAAGGCGAGCACCGGGAAGTCCATAACCTTTGGTCCCTTATCAGTCTGCATGATAATTGAGGAACCGATAATTATGGCAGACAAGATCATGCTCGTTGAGAGTCGGTTCGTGGAACGATCAAAGTCGGCAGTGAATTTATCCAGGCCGCGGTGTTCAAGGTCGATCTTGAACTTGTTGCGGTTGATCCGATTGAGAATTTCTTTCAGGTCACGTGGTATGGTGCGCGCCAGATTCAGATATGAGCGGAGGATCTTGTTAATATCACGCGAGGCCCGCAGCGGAGAGATCTTTTTACGGAGCTCCTTTTCGACAAAGGGTCGCAAGCGGTCCACCATATCGAAGGCCGGGTCAAGAGTCCGCCCCATCCCCTCGACCAACACCAGTGCTTTGGCCAACAACATCAGGTCGGGCTGGATTCTGATACTGTAGAGAGTTATTATTTCAATGAACTCCATCAGCATGCGTCCCACTTCAATCTCTTTAAGGGGGATTTCGTAGTAGCCGTCAGTAAAATTGAACAGATCCCGTTTAAGGGCACGGATATCCAGGCTGTCAGAGATATCGCCGGCAAAAAGCAGAAGAGACACAACCTCATCCATATCCCGATTAACGATGGCCGAAAGAATGTCGGTCAGGAAGGTCTTAAGCTCTTCATCAAGACGCCCCACAATACCGTAATCAAGCAGGCAGATCACGTTATCCGGAAGGATCAGAACATTTCCGGGATGAAGATCGCCATGAAAGAAACCGTGATTAAGCACCATCTCAAGAAAAGAATCTGCACCGCGGCGGGCGATCAGTTTGACGTCAAGCCCCTGCTCAGAGAGCTTTTCCACATTGGATACTTTTATCCCCGCAACGTATTCCATGGTCAAAATGGCGCGGGAACACTGCTGCCAATAAACGGTGGGGAAATACATCCAGGGCGTTTTGATGAAATTGTCGCGGAATTTTTCGATGGTGTGCGCTTCGCGGGAGAAATCCATCTCCCTGCGGATCGTACGGGCAAATTCACGCACAATGCCGACCGGGTCATACAGTTCACTGCCGGGCACGTGGCGTTCAGCCAGACCGGCCAACGCCATCAGTGCACTGATGTCAGACTCGACCACCGCAACGATACCGGGGCGACGCACCTTGATAACCACATCCTCACCGCTCCTCAAGCGTGCTCTATGCACCTGTGCAATAGACGCGGCGGCCAGCGGCACCGGATCGATCTCAGCAAAATACTGGTCGGCAGGCCCTCCCAGCTCGTCTGCTATCTGTACCAACACCTCTTCGAACGAGAAACTCGGGACATTGTCCTGCAGCTTTTCAAATTCTCGCACAAACGCATGCGGTATAACATCCGGCCTGGTAGAGAGAATCTGCCCCAACTTGATAAACGTGGGGCCAAGTTCCTCCAGTGCAAGGCGCATCCGCTCGGCAGCCGTAAGCCTGGCGATATCGGGCATTGAGCGACGAAATAGTTTCCGGCTCCGCACCACCACATCGGCAAGCCCCAGCATCTCAAGCAGCTGGTCAAACCCGAACGTACTGAGTACGCGTACAATACTCAGATAGCGCCTGATGCTGCGAATGTTCCGGTTGATTCTCAGTAATTTGAGCATGAAGCTACCTGTTACAACGGGATTCCAGCTCAAGAACCCGCTTGGCCAGCCGGTCAAACTCTTCACGGGAAACCAGGCCCAAACGGTCAGTAACCTTCTGAACTTCGACTTCAGCCATCTCCCTGACTTTTTCCCGGTTTTCATTGGCAATGGCCTGGATCCTGTCAACCAGGTGTTTTCCTTCATCTTCACTCAGCTTGTAGCGCTCTTTCATTTCCGCCACCAGCTCCTCCGTCTTCTTCTGGGTAATAGCCGCAACGCCGATTGTCGTCATGACCACTTTTTCAAGCAGCTCCAACATGGTATACCTCCCGAACGCATTAGTGTCACATCACCGTTAAGCGTATCATACCCTCTCTATGATGCAAACGGAACACCGCTAATTTTGTGCCGCAATCCACTCGCATTCATACATACTATTCCGTTGACTTACGCCTGACCATACGACATATTCCGGTAAAAATATGAATCATGAGAATAACAATAGAAACCGACCCTACTATCCTCGGCGCCGATTATTTACTGTCGCATAAGGCGAAGAGACAATTCAATGACGGCACAGTAAGGGAGACAAGAATGAATGTAGTTATACGGCATACGGTTCTGATTCTGTTCGTGTGGCTGATGTTGGCGGGTGTCTGCCTCGCCAGGCAGGTGTACCTGAAGGATGGCGGCATCATCGAGAGCCAATCGGTCTGGCGGCAGGGCGACAAGGTGTTCGTCAAGGTCAACCGGGATATCGTTACCGATTTTGATTTGAACGAAATCAACCTTCGCCGCACCTTCCCCAAAACCACTCCATCTTCCCGTCATCTGCGCCGCACCGTAGCTGCAAAGGGGGCCATTATGGCAACAAAGCCGGTTCCTGCCCCGGTTGCGATTGCGGTTGAGTCCGCCCCGCCTGCCCCGACCGTCGCGACCCCCGCGCCTCAACCTGCCGTTCAACCTGCCCCGGCGCCGGCCGCACCCGTGGCAACAGAGTCTCCGCGCCCCCAATTACCTGTTGCGGCGCTGAACAAGAGCAGCTTCCCCCTTTCCGCAGCGCTGGCAATCCTAGCAATTAGCATCCTGATCGTCGCCGCCCAGTGGGTCATCTTCGTACGGGCCGGACAGGCCGGCTGGAAATGTCTGGTACCGTTCTACAACATGTACGTCCTGATGGAAATTGCCGGCAAGCCGGGATGGTGGATGTTCCTGCTGTTCATACCGCTTGTCGGCCTGGTATTTTTTCTGTTTGCCATGCTTTCCCTGGCCAAAAAGTTTGGTAGAAGCGAGCTATTCGGTGTAGGGCTGTTACTTCTGCCGATGATATTTTTACCGCTGCTCGCCTTTGGCGGTTCAGAGTATGAAGGATAAATAAGGGGGGGGTATGGCTGAACAGATGAGTATCCTCTGTCCGCAGTGCGGTTTTCGCAAGGACGTCCCGAAAGCGCTGATTCCTGAGGGAGCCACACGGGCCAACTGCCCCCGGTGCCAGCACGCGTTTGCCTTGAACAGCGACACCCTGTCGGCCTCTGCACGGCCCGCAACCGGTCTGCCCACACCGCCACAGCCACCATCACCCTCCCCTCCGCTTCGGCCGACCGCGCCGTCGCCCCGGCTGCTCAATTTCAGTTTTACCGGATCGGCCCGTGACTATTTCGGCATCTGGATCGTCAACACCCTGCTCAAGCTCCTGACCTTCGGCATCTATTCGGCTTGGGCCAAGGTACGCAAGCGCCGCTTCTTCTACGGCAGCACGACGCTGCACGACCAACCGTTCGAATATCTGGCCGACCCGCTGGCACTGTTCAAAGGGTGGCTGATCGCCGCCGTCGCCTTTCTGCTCTATGCGCTCGGCTCACGCGTCAGTCCACTGCTCAGCATAGCGGTCGGCCTAGTGATCTTCGCCGTTTTCCCCTGGCTGATGGTCAGGTCGCACATGTTCAACACCAGCAATTCGTCACACCGCAACATCCGCTTCTCATTTCGGCCTGACTACAGCCAGGCCTATCTTGTCTATGCCGCGCTGCCGATTGTTTCGATGATGACACTGGGACTATTGTCCCCCTACACCCTCTTCCGGCAGCGCAAGTTCATGATCGAAAGCAGCTCGTACGGCGCCACCCCCTTTGCCTTTACCGCCACAGTCAAACAGTTTTACCTGCTTGCCCTCAAGGTTGTACTCGTCCTTGCCGGTCTGGCACTCCCGATCATAGCTCTGGTCGCACTCACGGGAGGAGGTCTCGCCGTTGCGGCTGCCGCCGGTTCTTCCGGGCGCTGGGCACCGAGCGGAATGGCGCTCATCCCGCTGTTCTGCTTTCTGCTGCTCTATTTTATCATCATAGTCTATGCCCAGACGCTGCTGACGAACCTCTGCTGGAACGCGACACGTCTGGCCGGCAACCACTTCCGGAGCACACTGCGCACCCGTGACATGGCGTTGCTGTTTGTCACCAACGCACTGGCCATCCTGTTCAGCTTCGGACTGCTGATGCCGTGGGCTTCAGTGCGCCTGACGCGCTATCGCTTCGACAGGCTGGCCCTGCTGGCCGATGGTGGTCTGGACGGCATCGTGGCTGCGGCCGGCAACGGATTGAGGGTCAGTGCCACCGGCGAAGAGATCGGCGATGTCTTTGGCATGTCGATGGACATTGCGCTGTGAGGAGTGAATCGGTACAGAGGGGTGCAGTAGAGTGACATCGAGTGGTGGCGGATATTATGACGGCGTTGTGGCGACCCGCCGCGAGGTGCGCCTGACGATCGAGGCGGCGGTTCTGCGCATCCAGGGTGACGGCATCGAGCGTTCCTACCCGCTGCACGGAGTGACACTGACGGAGGCGGTCGGCTCGGTCCGCCGCACGATACGCCTGTCGGATGGCGGAATGTGCGAAGCCACCGAACATGACTTTCTGGCAGAATGTGAACGGAGGATGGGCACAGGTACCCGTGCCACGCTGCTGCACCGCTGGGAGAAGAGCCTGACACTGGTGCTGGCCGCATTGCTGCTGGCGGCGCTGGTAGTAGCGCTGTTCATGCGCTTCGGCATCCCCGCTCTGGCCCGTCAGGCGGCCTTTGCCCTGCCACCGGATGTTGAAAACAGCATGGGACGAGAGTCACTGGCTGTGCTTGACCACCTAATGACAAAGCCCTCGAAGTTGACAGCGGAGCGACGTGCGGAGCTGACGGCCCTGCTCCGGCGCGTGGCGGCCGCCAGCAACGCGCCTCCCGGCTGTCGTCTGGAATTCCGTGCCGGCGGCGCTATCGGAGCCAATGCCCTGGCGCTTCCCTCCGGGATCGTAGTCATCACTGACGAATTGGTTGAATTGGCAAAGAACGACGACGAGATCGCCGCGATCATGGCGCACGAACTGGGTCATGTTCGCCAGCGTCACGTACTGCGCCACGTACTGCAGAATTCGGCCACCGGACTGGTCATGGCCACCCTGACCGGCGACCTGGTTTCAATCACCTCGCTGGCAGCCACCCTCCCCACGGCATTAGTGGACGCCTCGTTTTCACGCACATTCGAACGCGAAGCGGACGACGCGGCCATCGCCTGGATGAAGTCGGCCGGAGTGCCGCCCCGTCGCTATGCCGAGATTCTGGGGCGCCTGCAAGCCCAGCTTGATGTCCGCACCGGCGAAGCCTTCGACAAAAAACATCCGGCGCGCAATTATCTTTCCACCCACCCGGATACGAGGGAGCGAATCCGGCGGATTATGAAGGGTGGCGGAACATCGAATGAATTGGGGAGCGCAGCATGACCACCATCTCCAACGCACTCATCCCCGTGCTGGCGCTAATCCTGGTCGGTTTCGTGATCCAGCGTACAAATTTTCTCCCCCCCACGTTCTGGCCGTCAGCCGAAAAGCTGACCTACTTCCTGCTCATGCCGGCCACCCTGATCCACAGCCTGGCCGGCAAACAGATCGGCTCACTGCCGTGGCTGAAGATCCTGCTAACCGTGGAGGGCGCGGTACTGGCCAGCGCACTCCTGGTAACGCTGTGGTGGATTGGGAACCGGCACATGAGCGGTCCGGCCTTTACCTCGCTCTTTCAGGGAGGGGTGCGCTTCAACACCTTCGTCGTACTCGCCCTGGCGGAAAACCTGTTCGGCAAGGACGGCCTGTTCCTGGCTGCCATGGGCGCCGGATTCATGATCATCCTGATCAACGTGCTCTGCGTATCGGCTTTTTCACTGGCGGTAAACAGCAGTAAAGGGATCGATTTCAAGCGTCTGTTAATCGATCTGCTCTACAATCCGCTCATTATCGGTTGTGTCATCGGAGTTGGGTTGAATGCCACGGGACTAACGCTGCCACTGGCAATCGACGGCATACTGGCACTGGGTGGGAAGGCCGCCTTTCCGGTGGGGCTGATGGCTGTCGGGGCGGCGTACCGGGCCGAAAATCTGATGCTGCACTGGCATCCGTTGCTGGTGACCAGCACCGTACAGTTCCTCTGCAAGCCGCTGATTGCATGGGGGCTGGCGACGTATCTGGGGCTGTCAGGCATGGCCTTGAGCGTTGTTGTACTGCTGTTCAGCGCACCAACAGCCCCTTCTGCCTACATCCTGTCCCGGCGTATGGGTGGCGACCATGACAGCATGGCCGCAATAATCACCGTACAGACAGGCCTGTCATTTATCACCCTGCCACTCACAATCTGGTTATTACGCTAAAACTTCGGCATGCAGTCAAATGGGCCATGATTACTTTTCAACACGATTGAGGAATGTTTTCCATTTTTCAACATACGCCTTTGTGTAGGCCGGACTTTTGCTGCTCATGCGCAGATAGCGGGCAGCATCCATAAAACTGCCGTTGCTGACCCGCTGCCCCCTCTGAAGCCAGAACGATTCCAACCCCATGCCATCCTTTTTGAGGTCATAGATCCGCCGTGACTCCGGTTCAAGCAGGAAGCGGGTCGGATTATCATGGCACCCCTCACAGGTCACCCCACCGCGCTGAACCGTATGTGGAAAGTATGCCCGCCATTCGGCGGCCAGCAGAGTATTTTCAGGACCGTTGTTTCTGGCGGTCATGATGTCGGTATAGTAGGCGATGAACATCGGCCTGATCGGGCTGATCCGCCCTACGGCATTGACTCCGAGCGGTGGCGCATCCTGTTTCTTCAGGTAGGCGCTACGCAGATATTCCGCATTTGGTCCCGCTGTAAGGTCGAAATCATCCTTCATTCGCACATCGCGAAAACGAAGGAAAAAGGTGCCGTATTCCTGCGGCGCCCAGGCCGAATGGCAGGCATAACATTCAAGCCGCTGCAGATGTGCAGAAATACGGTGCTCCGGAATCTTCAGGCTCGGCTTGTGACAGTCGCGACACCCTTTGGATGATTTTTTACCGTTTGCGAGGCTACTCATCGAGTGGCAGGCACCGCAAGTCATGCCGGCGCTATAATGTACATCAGGAAGCATCTTCAGGAACGTGCCACCGTTGACAGCGATACCCCGCTGGTAACGCATGTTGTCCTCACGCGGTGTCCGCCCCGAATAGTCCCACCCGGTGTAATAGCCGTTATGACAGCGCTGGCAGGCGGCGACAGTCGGCTTTGACAGCCCCCCCTCACCGTGGCAGTCGAGACACCCCTTCAGATGGCAGGAGGTGCAATTCTTCTCCCAGAAACCGGAATCGTAGCGCCCGTAGCTGCGCTGCACAAATTGCTTCTCACCGCTCCGCTGTCCCATGGCGTGGTCAAAAATCCGTTCATGCCCCCGGTGACAGACGACACACCCCCCCGCCCGGTTAGAGAGGGAGGCGGGTTCACTTGCACTCCCACCCTGGTGGTGGCACGAGGAGCAGGCCAACCCGACATGGGCCGCGGTTGCATCCAGATTAATGGCCAGACAGAAGCCGACGATGGCGAGTATCATCCAATGCACGCAGGTTTATTCCTTTCCGGTAGATCGGGTCACGCGCAGTATCGTGACAGGGGAGACAGAGATTGACTGAAAGCGTCCGCTTCACTTCGGCGCCGTTTAAGGGGCGGGCATTCTCACGGGTAATCGCGGAATAGGCGTTCACCCGCCCATTTTTCATCGTCAAAAAGCCATCGAGCGGTTTGCTGTCCGACCGTTCACAGATCAGCGTCCCCTTGATACTGTTCCCTTCAACGACATGCTGGCCGAAGCCGAGGAAGGCCGGGTTGCCGTGGCATTCGACGCAGCCGAGCGCCTTTTTTCCGGTATTATGGGAGTAAAAGGGCGCAAAGCGGAGTTGCTGCCTCCCCTTGAATTTTGATACATACTCACTTTTCGAAGTAGAGCCGTCCGCCTCGGCCACAGTGACAAAAGTCTGGCAACCGGGCGTCACCGGCGAGATGCGGCCGCGCTGGTTAAGGGCCAGGGGGAACGGATAGAGTGTGCGGTAATCCTCACTCTCGCTGAAGGCGCCCGGGGTTTCCTCCCCCTTGATGAAATCCATACCGGTCTGACCCTTGTCGTAGCGGGTATGGCACCCGAAGCATTGAACCGAGGTGCGGGAATGGCAGGCATAACATTCCAGACGCCCATGCCCCGCAATGGTATGCGCCACCGTGCCGGTGATAACCTTGCTGCGGTGCAGCTTACCACTCCGCTTTCCCTGCAACCACACCGAGCCGTTCGTATAAAATACGTTGGAATAACTGCGCCCCTTGGCGGTCTGGATCATGCGCATGCCGTACTGAAGCGACTGTTTATAGCTTTTTGACTCCCGCAGTGCCTCTTCGTTCTCGCGCGATACTTCACGGTACTGCGGCGGCGCTGTAGCGCTGCCGTGACAATCCTCGCAGGCTATTTCGGTCTGCAGGTACATATTCCTGTATGCATAGCCGTCTCCCATCACATCGCGTGAGGTATGACAGTCGATGCACTCCATTCCGGCGGCAAAATGCACATCCGGCGTAATATGGGTCAAATTGCGGGCACCGCTGGTCATCACCGGCCCACCCTCCCCCCTTCTGGTCGGCACCAGGCCGTTATTACCGTCATACAGCCCCTGATACGAGAACGCGATCCGGCCGCTCCGGTTGTGGCAGCGCGCACACACCTGAGTGTCAGGCAGAGCGGTCATGGCGTGGCTGGCGGAATGGCCGGCCTTCCCTTTCATGGTTTGGTCTTTTCCCTGATACGTTGCGGTGTCGTTCCAGGGAAAATGGCAGGCGGCACAACCTGAAGCATGGGCTGCGCCATACGATTCGCTGTTAGCGGTTCCAACGTGGCAACGGGAGCAGAATTTACGGTACAACTCGCCCGACAGGTTATTCAGCTCTGCCACCGGAGCGGTTACCACCGGTTTCCCTGTTGGATCGAAAGCCTTTCCTCCCGTTGTGGTGTACTGTTTTCCGTCCTCCCCTTCCCAGGAGAGCTGGATATTACGGATCATGCCGGCATTGGTCTGCATGATAGTCGATTTGACCCGCTCCAACTGATAGCGATGGCAGCTACCACAGGTATCTTGCCACACATCCGGGGCCGATGGGTTGGCCTGGCCGCGCAGTGTCGCATGGGCCGTTTTTTTATCACCAGCGTTCGGATCACCACCATGGCAGGCGCTGCAACGGCCGTGAGTAGCAGACACCTGTTCAATACCCTGATGGCAGGAGACGCAGCGTTCATCACCACCACCTGAAGAACAACCGCTCAGCGACGTCAGCAGCAGGACCAAAAAAAACAGGGCCACCATACGGCCGGCCCTGTCAAAAAGTGATGATACAATTGGGAAAAGCATCATATTAAAGATTCTGTACCATCATGCCTTAAGGCGGAACTGATTCACGATACCTTGCAGCTCCAGAGCAAGACCAGCAAGCCGCCCAGCCGCTTCGGCGGTCATCTGCGAGCTGCCGGCTGTTTCCTGAACGACCTCGGTGATGCGCTGCATGTTACCGCTAATCTCATTAGTGGTGGCGGTCTGCTCCTCTGCAGCTGTTGCTATCTGGTTGATCTGCCCGGTTACTTCGTTCACCTGAGCGAGAATTTCTTCAAGCGCGCTACCGGAGCGGGAAGCATCCTCGGTGCCGCGCTCAACCTCTTGCACCCCTTCCTCCATGGCAGCGACCGCACTGCGGGTCTCCGACTGGATGTTTTTAATCATCCCGCCAATTTCCTTGGTTGCCCGTGTCGTCCGTTCGGCCAGAGCACGTACCTCGTCAGCAACAACGGCAAAGCCGCGACCCTGTTCACCTGCCCGGGCGGCTTCGATGGCTGCGTTCAGCGCCAGCAGATTGGTCTGATCAGCGATATCCTCAATAGTGCCGATGATCGCACCGATCTGGTCGGAACGTTCGCCCAGATTTTCAACGGTACGAGCGCTTTCCTGGACTTTGGCGGCAATACGGGACATCCCGTCAACGGTCTTCTGGACGATGCCGGCGCCGCTGGTGGCGGTGCTGCAGGCCCGGTTAGCGCTTTCCACCGCCATACTGCAGTTGCTGGCGATATCATTTGAAGTGGCGGCCATCTCCTCGCCCGCTGTTGCAACGGTCACGGCCTGTGCCGCAACATGTTCCGAGCCGTTCGCTATCTGTTCGGCATTGGCTCTCAACTCGCCGGCGGCGGTCGTAAGGGCATCGGAACAGGAGTGAATCCGCTCCATGGCCGCCTGGAGTGTGTTGGCAATCTGATTAAAACTTTCCCCGATCACGCCCAATTCATCACGGGAGGTGACCGTAGCGCGGACCGTCAGGTTACCCGATGCCAGTTGTGCCGCAATATCCTTGAGCAGCACCGATGAGCGCCCGATCGAACCGCCAATAAGCATACTGAGCATCAAGCCGCCCACAAGCGCGCCTAGGATAGAGCCGACGATTATGTTGCGGAACATGGTATACTGACTCTGGCTTTTTTCTTGAGCGGACTTGGCCCTATCAACTTCATGCTGCATGAGCGCTTCCATCGATTTATTAGCCTTCTGGATGGACGGGTTGACGACATCGAACGTAAGTCGATATGCTTCGCGGTAGTCGTTAGCCATCACTGCATTCAAGGCCGGTTCAAGTCCTTCCTTAACGAACTTCACACGATCTTTGTGAAAAGCATCGGCTAGATCACGTGAGGTTTTCTCAGTCAAACTTGATTCATACTCTTTCCAAATCTGATTGATATTGGCAACGTTTTTTTTGATCAGATCAGCGTTCGCACTGGCCGGATAGTCAATCAGGGAGCTGACATCGCTTTTAGGATCATGCTGAAGTGACAACAACAACTGGATTCTGTTAGCACGCATCAAACCATCAATTTTTGACAACAGACCGGAATTCTTCATGTTGACCTGGAACACGTTTTCCAGAGCCTGGTTGCTCTGGCGAAAGCCGACAAGACCGATGGCTCCTATGATCACCATCAGGAACAGTAATACCGACGTAATGCCCAGTAATTTGGTTTTAATGCTGAAATTCATACCCAGCCTCCCCCATACTCTCGCTGCCGTGTTGTATTTTTTTATACGCACCGCAATCAAGGAGCATTTATTTCAGACAAGACCCCCGAGATTTCTAATACCTCGGAGGTCTGTTAAATGCCTACTTAAATGCAACCCAAAAAAGATTTACCTAGCAGCCGGAAACTTCCTTTTTACCCTTGGCGGCAGGCTTGGCTTCTTCTTTTTTCTTCTCGTCCTTCTTCTTGTCTTTCTTTGCATCCTTCACCACTGTCTTGTCAGCGGCTTTTTCCTCAGCAGCTACGGCGACCATAGAAAAACTCATTGCCACCAGTGCGGATACTATCATTGCGAGGATCTTTTTCATGTTCATTCTCCTTTTCATGTGGTGTCCCGGTAAACCGGTATCAATAAAACATGTGTCTTATAGCATGCTCTCAGTCAATCTTCCAGCTACAATTAGCTAATTCGCACATACATTCAAGACAAAACTGATTGTTAAGACGAATACCTCTATATCTATTCAAAAAAATCCCCCCGTTCCTGTTGGAGCGGGGGGATTTCGGCTTCATTATTACTGATAGATCAACCTTTAAAAAGCATTTGAAACACGGAGACACGGAGAACACGGAGTAAAATCTGAGAGTTACAGATAGAATAAGTAGTTTTATGGTTCTCCAAAAAGGTTTTTTAGTTTTAAACCTTAAGCCTTTGATTTCTCAGTGTTCTCCGTGCCTCCGTGTTATTGAACTGCCGGTTTTAGGATCAATCTTTAGTAATCTTGTAACTGCCATCTTTCGCAAAATCTGTCTTGGCATTTACAAACTTTACATTTGTATACCCCATTGCCTTAAGAGCATGATAGGCCATCTCGGCACGCACACCGGTTGAACAAAGGGTAATAATCAACTTGTCCTTTGGTATCTCGGCCTGGCGCTCCTTGAACTCTTCAGCCGGAATAAGCTTGGCGGTTTTGAGCATACCGGCGTTACCTTCGTCAGGATTACGCACGTCGATAATCATAACGTTAGCCGGCAGCTTTGCAGCATACTTTTCAAACTCGGCAAGATTGATCTCGCCTGGACGCGGTTTGGGGGTGTAGGTAGCTTTTGTCGCCAATTTGCCACTGGCAACATCATATTTGAGCGCTTGCCAGGCATTAAAACCGCCGTTCAGCACCACAACTCTTTTGAATCCGGCCGTAACAAGGGCAGATGCCACAGTAACAGCATCCTTACCACCACTCTGGTCATACACCATAACCGGTGTATTTTTCTTGATATCAAGCGCTTTAATCAGCTTTGCAGCATCTTTGGCAGGAAAAGCGACAGCACCTTTGATGAAACCGCGGGCAGTGTCGTTCGCTGCGCGAACATCAAGCAGTACATGCGGGATGTCTTTATCAATCCAGGCTTCTTTGAGGAACGGTACGGAAAGCACACCGTAGTTCTTCTCCTGCCAGGCCGGCATGCCGTCCTTGTACACCTTAACGTTGGCATAGCCGAGCTTCTTGGCTTTATCAGCAGAACCGGGGCTCATGTTGCACGCAGGACCGGCGCAATAGAAGATGATCAGGGCGTTTTTATCCTTTGGCAGCATCTTTCCGGCCAGCTTGTCAAAAGCGGGGAACGGCAGGTTGACGGCCGTCGGAATAAATCCTTCCTGGAAGCGCGGCAGCGGACGTGAGTCAAAGAGGAAATACTTCCCCTTCTCGGGGCCCAGTGCAACCAGTTTTCCAACATCGGCGGTGACCATCAACATTTCTTTGGAAATCTTTACCGGGGGTTTTTCGATAATTCTGACCGCGGTTTTGACACCGTTTTTCTCAACGAATTCGATCTTGATCTCGTGACCCTTCTTGGTCTGGTGGAGCAGATCGCCATCAGCGGTTTTGCCTTCGCCGTTTGTTACCTTGACCTCGTCCTCATCGAACCTGACCAGTTCAACCGATTCGTCGATTTTTATCTGGATCGTCTTGGACTTGAATGCCGCACCATCGAAGTAGCCACGCAGTGCGCCCGCTTCAGCCTTATGGCAGTTGGTGCAGATCTTGGCGATAACAGGTTTGGCGACTGGAGCAGGATCAGCAGCAAAAGCCGCGACTACGGAGACGGCACTGGCAAACATCGTAAACAGAACGGTTTTCTTGATCATTGATTTTCCCCCTGCCTGAAATTGGTAGTACGATACAAAAAGTGATTCTTAAACCAAAACAATGATTCATCGAGGAAACAGCTTTTATTCTTTTATGCACAACCCATTCAAACCCCTCTAAATCTCCCCTTATCAGGGGAGACTTCAAACTCCAAGACCTCCCCCCTGATAAGGGGGGATTGAGGGGGGTTGGTTTTCTCCGTATCTCTGTGTTTAACTGCTTTTTCTGGCATCATTCAAACAAAAACACCCCCAAACTCTACCGGTTGGTGAGATTGGGGGTGTCAAGGCATCAACGTGAATGCGCTTTGCAAAAAACTAACAGCCGGCTGTTTTTTTGAACAGCTTGCTCATATTTTTCCCGTCCACAGTTTCATATTTACAACGAACTTCATCACCTTCAACGATACGCTTGTCACCAAACTTGTCGAGTGTCAGTTCGTCAGTTACAACAACAACAACTTCTGCTGCAGTTTTTGTGTCCTTCAGGGTAATCGTTGCTGCTTTTTTGTCGGCGGCAACAACAATTTTAGAAATTGTGCCGACCATTTTTACATCTTCTGCGCTGGCATTGTTTACAAAAGAAACGACGGAAACAGCGGTTAGGACCAACATGGCTACGATGGAAACAAGCTTCTTCATGGTACGACTCCTTAGTGGTTTGGATTTCTATGGTCTGAGTATAGCAGTTTCCATATAAATCCGCAAAACTTTTTATAGGTAGACCTCCGAGGTTAAAAAACCTCGGAGGTCTGAGTCAGTTACTACTAGAAATGGACTTCAAATGTTGCATAGATATCTTGTGCTTTCGATACTGGTGCAAACATCAGCATATCTGTTGACTTGATTTCAGAGATCTTCTTTGAGGCGCCGACCCAGTTGTTGCTGCCGGTGTATTCAAAATCGTAATACTGATAACCAACTTTGATGAAGGTCTTGCTCAGGTATGAAGAGATCGGCTTGAGGTCAAGTTCCTGGATGACGTAGGGCTCATACACATTACCACGTACGCCGACTTTGCTGGTCCACATATCGTCTGCAGCAGGTGAGAAGGTGATCCAATCT
>Ga0209430_1000107_pt1 | contig 127124 bp, 119 predicted proteins | sample BarGraIncub1133A_FD_184504 | JGI IMG/M metagenome (GOLD analysis project Ga0209430, IMG submission 184504) | Arctic peat soil microbial communities from Barrow, Alaska - Barrow Graham LP Incubations 11-33A (SPAdes) (version 2) | ecosystem: Environmental > Terrestrial > Soil > Wetlands > Peat...
GCATGCATACTGCCATCATGTCCTGGAAAAATAATAATTAAGGGCAATCAATTAGTTTGCTTTCCCTAGTAAAGCCACCTATTTCTTGTTATAAGGAATTCCTATTTACACAAGATTAATTACGCTCTCGATAACGATGTTTATTGTAATAATCTATGTACTCTATAACTGCTGCTTCCAACTCTTCATACGTTTTAAATTTAGTGAGATAGTACATTTCGGATTTCATCATTCCCCGAAATGATTTCATCGGGCCATTATCAATGCAACTAGAAACCATGGTATGTCATTTGTGTTAATTAGTTCATGCAACTTACTTCTAGAAATTTTTAAGAACTCGGAAGCTTCTCCCACAGTGAGGATATGTGCCACATGTTTAATCGGTTATATTTCTACTTTAATATTAGGTATCGGTGCAGAGCTTCCGCATTCAGGACAAAATTTTGCTTTAGCTGGTATTTTCGCGCCGCATTGGCAAGACATTCTGTTTATCTCCTTTTAGTTATGTTGTGTCTACTTATTTGATTCTCTTCTACGAATCGACAACCAATCTAAATAATCTTCTTTCATTACGCGTTTAGATCGCCCAAACACGAAGCTTTTTATCCCTCCATCAGAGGGTACTAGCCGAAATAATTCATATACTCTTTGCTTTAACAAATGGGGGTGTTCACAACGTGCTTTGCCGTTAAAATATCAGGCAACTCTTCAAATGTGATAGTTTGTGATATTTTATCTTTCATAGTTATCAATCCGTTTTCTAAATTATGGTATTTATATTGTGCGCTGAAGGTGGCAGTATTGTACTGGAATAGTTAACGGTTATAAATGAAAATCCTAATCCCCCAGCTATGCTGGGGGGAACAGAGTAAGCGAAGCATTACTGCGGGTGAATTTAAAAACCCCCTGTGTTAGTATGATAATGGTGTCGTAAGCCAATATCATAAAACATAGGAGGTTCAAATGGATAGTTCAAGTTTATCACATACAAAATGGAAATGCCAGTATCACATAGTATTCATACCGAAGTACAGAAGGAAAGTTATTATCACGGAGGAAGCAATTAAGAGATATATACAAGAACAACAGGAAGAAGCTAAGAAAGGAAAAGTGAACTAAAAGAGCCTCTTTTAGAGGGCGATGGTAACAATGCTTGCGATACCCGCCTTTTAGGCGTAGCAAGTAACCAGCTCTTACAGGGCTAATAACAAACCACCACTTGAAGTGCTGGTCATGACTTGATAGAGTGAACGAAAAAACGCCGTCACGTCATGTGGCGGTGCTTTTGCTATGTTCTTTCATTATTTTTGCTATTAGGTCAGCTACTATCTCTAAGGATTTGTCATTGATGATGCGAAAATCGCAATATTGTTCATAGAGATATTTTCGCTGCTCATATAGGGTATGAATCCTGTTACTATCCGCGGCTAGCAATGGGCGGGTTGTAAGATCTGATGATTCTAAAATCATTTCAATAGGGCGTTCAATATAAAAAATCGTACCTGTCTGCCGTAGTAGTATCATGTTTTCGGGGCGAGTTACGATGCCTCCGCCTGTTGAGATAACCACTGCTTGTTTATGATAGATTTCACGGACAGCACTGCTTTCTAGCTGGCGAAAGTAGTCCTCGCCAGCTAGAAAAAGTTCTGGAATGCTAGTCTGCGCTTTTTCTTCAATGTATTTATCAAGATCGTAAAAATGGGTTTCTAGTATTTCACTAATCATAAGGCCGATAGAGGATTTGCCGCACCCTGGCATACCGATTAGAACAATATTATTAGTGCTGACTTTCAAATAAATTCACTCCCTAATAAATATTGTTTATATGATATCCAAAATTGCCATTGCCGTCACAGCTTCTATGACTGGTACGGCCCTAGGCACAATGCATGGATCATGGCGACCACCGACGATAAGCGTCACGTTTTCTCCCTTAGAGTCTACAGTATGTTGCTCTACATTGATGGAAGGCGTTGGCTTGATCACAACGCGGAAAATAAGGGGCATGCCATTGGTAATGCCACCAAGAATACCGCCATTATGATTGGTAGTCGTTGTAGTGACCCCATTTTGGCAATACATGGCATCGTTGGCAACGCTACCACGCATTGTAGCAAAATCAAATCCAGCACCAAATTCCACACCTTTAATTGCAGGGATAGAAAAGAGTAAGTGAGACAATGTACTTTCCAGAGAATCGAAGAATGGATCTCCGAGGCCTGCAGGTAGATTGATGACCGCTGTTTCGATGATACCACCCACTGAATCCCCTGCTGATTTTGCTGCCAAAATGCATTCCTGCATTTGTGTACCTTTTAGGGGGTCAATGACAGCAAAGTCCTGATGATTGAGCTGCTTTAAGATGGGAGCCTCAATGGTGACATCATCAAATTGTGGTTCATAGACAGAGCCGATACACTGAATGTGTGCACCAATTAAGATGTTTTTCTGGCGCAAGAGTTGTTTGGCAATAGCGCCAGCCCAAACAAGAGGGGCGGTTAATCTGCCGGAAAAGTGGCCGCCACCGCGGATATCGTTAAAACCATTATATTTTATATAGCCAGAGTAATCAGCATGACCAGGGCGAAATTTCTGGTCCATTGCCGCGTAGTCGGCAGATTTCTGATCACTATTTTCGATGATGGCACATAAGGGGGTGCCTGTAGTTTTGCCATTAATGAAACCACTCCAGATGGTAAAGGCATCTTTTTCCGAGCGAGCTGTTGCGAGTGGACTGCGACCAGGCGCGCGCCTGGCCATTTCTCTGGTTATTTCTACTACATCGATTTCTAGGCCTGGTGGTAAGCCGTCAATGGTGATTCCGATCCCTTTACCATGGCTTTCACCGAAAATTGTATAACGAATTTTTTTACCCCAAGTGGCGCTCATGGATTTTGCCTCCCAACAGCTGGAAATCTCGCCAAAAATCAGGATAAGATTTACTGACACATTCACTGTGTTTGATGGTGACAGGTTGTTGGCAGGCAATGGAGGCGATGGCCAGTGCCATGGCGATGCGATGGTCATGCCAACTGTCGACAACGCCACCGGCGAGAAAAGGGCGACCGTGGATGGTGAGTGAATCCTCATGTTCTTCCACGTCGGCTCCCAATTTGTTAAGTTCTTGTGTGATTGCTGTTAAACGGTCACATTCTTTTATCCGTAGTCGGCCAGCGCGAATAATTTGAGTTGTTCCGTCGCTCACAGCGGCGAGGACTGTGAGAATAGGCACTAGATCAGGGCATTGTGAGGCATCGATGACAATGCCTTTTGTTATCGATGGGGAGGATTCAATGGAGTTGTCTGTTTGGGTTAATTTGCCTCCCATTTCCTTGATTAAGTCGACGATGACTTTATCGCCTTGCAAAGACTGAGGATTGAGTCCAGTCGAGGAGATCGGGGAGCCGATTGTTCCAGCGGCTAGCCAAAAAGCAACTTGTGAATAGTCTCCTTCTACATGGTAATCCGTACTTTGGTATTTTTGATTGCCAGGCACGATAAATTCCTGGTAGTCATGATTGATTATTTTTATGCCGAAATGGGCGAGCATGGCAAGAGTCAAATCAATATAGCCTTTTGACTCCATTTCAGTGGTGATAATAATTGAAGAATCGGCTGCTAAGCGCGGCAGGGCAAACAAGAGTCCAGACACAAATTGGGAACTGACATCGCCTCGTAAGTGGAATTTCCCTGGCTTTAGTGCACCTGTCACTGATAAAGGAAGATGTCCGTCTATCGTTTGGTATGGAATCTGTTGCTCATTTAAAATGTTAAAGTAATCATGAAGTGGGCGTTCAACAAGTTGACCCATGCCTGAAAAAGTCATGGTTTGACCATTTAGGGATAAGGGAATCAGAAAGCGTAGGGTGGAACCAGATTCATTGCAAGCAATCATGTGGTTCACCGGCTTTGTACAGTCTGTACCTGTGATGATCAGGCTATCTTCTTCTTGGCGTATAATCGCACCTAATGCTTCCATGGCATGCATTGTAGCAATAATATCATCCGATAGTAGTATTCCACTAATCTTCGATGTGCCTTCCGCCAGTCCAGCGCAAATAACAGCACGGTGACAAACACTTTTGGAAGCTGGAATACAAACATTGCCAGTCAGGGTAGCGGGCATAATGCACATGTCACTCATAGAACACCTCCTGATTATAAATATAGATGCATATCCTGTGGTTGAATTTTGTGAATAAGGGGTTTACCCATAGATGCAAGGAGTATAATATGCAATCCATTATTAGAATTCTTCTTATCTAACGTAATTGCTGCAAGCAGGGCTTGATGATCATATTGCGTTGCAGTAGTCGGTAGACCATATTTTTGAATGAGCTTAATAAGCTTCTTGGCTGTGCCGGGCTCAGTGAGGCCAAGGGCTTCACTGCCTGCAGTAATGCGTGCCATACCGATGGCTACTGCTTCACCATGAGTATATTTTTCATAGTTGAAAAAATTCTCAACAGCATGGCCGATGGTATGTCCAAAGTTAAGGATCATGCGTACCCCTGTATCTTTTTCGTCTTCTTCCACAAAGTGCTGTTTAATTTGGCAACAGGTAGCAATAATCAATTCAATATTTATCAGAAATTCTGGTTCATCTTGGTAACGAGTTAGGTCTGCAAAAAGGGTTGTCTCACTGATAACGCTATATTTGATGACTTCTGCAATGCCGTCACGCAGTACCCTAATGGGTAGTGTTTCTAGGAGTTTAGGATCAATAAACACTACCTCAGGATGATAAAATGCACCCACTAAATTCTTACCATTAGGTAGATTGACAGCAACTTTTCCACCGATACTGCTATCAATCTGGGATAATAATGTTGTTGGAATTTGTATATAAGGCACCCCGCGTAGGAAAGTTGAGGCCGCAAAGCCTACTAAATCCCCGACGACACCACCGCCAAAAGCAATAATAAGATCCGAACGGGATAATTTGAAGTCGACAAATTGGCCATAAAGATAGTCAAGCATTGCCATGGATTTGCTTTTTTCACCAGCGGGCACCACCACTTTGGAGACAAGGAAACCCTGACTTGTTAAACTATTGATTAGAATCGTACCATAGAGCGCGTCAACAGTTGTATCGGTTACGACAACTATTTTTTTGTTATGATAACGACTGTGTAGATGTTTGCCAACATCTGCTAACAAATCTTTTTCAATCATAATGGTATATTGTTTTTGTGAAAGATTTATGGATAGGCTATGCATTGAATCAACTCCTCCCTTGCTTATGCACAAAATTTGTTCTAAAGAGTGCGGTCGTCAATTTGGGCAATCAAGCGTAGAGGATTCATTAACGCGTCAAAGCGTTCAGGGGTAATGGATTGTTTGCCATCACAGCTGGCATTGTCAGGGTCGTTGTGTACTTCAATCATGAGTCCGTCGGCGCCAACAGCGATCGCCGCTTTGGAGAGGGCTTCTACCATCCACCATTTCCCAGCTGCATGACTAGGATCAATGATAATCGGTAAGTGACTTAGTCTTTTCAGAGCTAGGACTGCGCTAAGGTCTAGCGTATTGCGGGTGTAGGTTTCGAAAGTACGAATTCCACGTTCGCATAAAATAACATTGTCATTGCCACCAGCCATAATATATTCTGCAGACATAAGCAGTTCTTCAAAAGTAGCACTCAGTCCGCGTTTTAATAAGATTGGCTTATTCGTTTGACCGAGTGCTTTTAGTAGATCAAAATTTTGCATATTGCGAGCTCCGACTTGAATGACGTCTACATCCTCAACAAATTGATCCAGCTTTGTGACGGACATGATTTCACTGACAATCGGTAGTCCAGTTTCCTTGCGAGCAATTTTTAGTAATTCGAGACCCTCTTCTTCCATGCCTTGAAAACTATAAGGCGATGTACGCGGCTTATAGGCTCCGCCACGCAGGAAGCTAGCGCCAGATGCTTTTACTTTCCTAGCAATGTCAACAATTTGTGCTTCGCTTTCCACAGAACATGGTCCAGCGATCATGGTCAGTTTGTTGCCGCCAATGAGTTGGCCTTTAACATTAATCACTGTATTTTCAGGGTGAAATAGGCGATTGGCTTTTTTATAAGGTTCTTGCACTGATAATATTTTCTCCACATACTTTTTGTTTAATAGTCTTGAACGGTCAATTTGTTGGGTATTACCAACAATGCCGAGAATAATCTGAAACTCTCCATAGGTAGGGCACACCTTACAGCCGTTTGCTTCTAATATACGCGTTATTTCCTCAAGATTTTCAGGTGTTGCTGATGAATGTAATACAATAACCATTGATAAAAACCTCCTATTTATTATAAAGAATTATTTGGATAACAATAAAAAAAATAAGACTCCATTGAGTCTTGTCCAGATGCTTGCGAAAAAAATTGTAGTTGCCAGATTTGCTCTGACCCGACTTTCGCATCTAAGTACTCAGTGAAAAATGTTCTGCTCTATTTTCCCAGCAAAAATAGCCAAAGCTAAAAAAATAGCTCCAACTAAAAAAGTAAAAATATTGTTGCGCAATTACTTTATGCATAGAAGTTAACATCAAAACATCCTCCAATAAATACAAGTTAGGCAGTGATTTTTGGCCTTTTGATTTCTATTATAACAAACAGATAAAGTATGTCAAGGGATAGTTGGATTTTCATTGCAAATAAACGATAATGTTAACTGTGTTCTTTGCAAAAAACCATATGTACAATGGAGATGTGTGATCATCTTATATTTAATATTTACATTTGCGATAGAGGGACAGTGGGGTCTATCACGCAATCTTAGGAAAATGGTGAGGTTCTATATGCTAAATACAGGATAATTGGATATTGATGGAGAAATGGATAACAATTATAAAAATAAGGGGGGTCATTGTGATTAATAATCTTAACGGTACAACTCATGTGAAATCACGAAGTTTATGGAGAGATCCTATTTTTATTTTTTTTGCCATATTTATTGCTATAGTGTCGGTCTTGTATGTATTTGCTAAATCTTTATTGATTCTGTTATTTATTACAGTCTTGTTATTTATTCTGCTCGACCCGGTGATAATCAGGCTTTCCCGTTTAGTATCACACGGATTGGCGGTGTTTTTAGTACTGATTGCTTTTTTTGGAGTGCTTATCATGATAATGAGCTTGGTATTCCGTACTGTCCTACCAGATTTAGCTGGGTTTGCCCGAGAGTTTCCAGCTTTTGTTACTCATTTTGACTCTTCCGATCTATTAAGTGGTCTGCCGCCAGAATTTATGGATTATGGAAATCAGGTGCTTCGTGATGCTGTTGTGTTTGGTGTGAATATTGTCAAAGAATCCATTGTCCCTTTGATACGTACTTTCTCGGGGGTAGCTGAGATGATTGCTGTACCGTTCTTAACTTTTTATTTATTAAAAGATGGGAGAAAGATTACTGCTTCGATAGCCAATTTTTTGTCACCAGCTCAGGTAGAGCGGTTTTCTCCATTTCTAGGTGATATTAGTGCCGTACTGGGTAGTTATATACGAGGCCAAATGTTGATTTCTGTAGTTACAGGTAGTGTTGTTTTTATAGGGATGAGCATTTTGGGTCTGCCTTATGCCCATATATTGGCTTTGGTCTCCGCCCTATCTGAATTTGTACCTGTTATTGGCTCGGTGATTGCGACAGTGCCTGGTACATTAGTAGCGTTGTCCTATTCTCCATTATTGGCATTTCAGGTTTTAGTGTTTTACATTATTTTGCTAAAGATAAATCATAACATTATATATCCTAAGGTAGTAGGACAGGCTATTAAGGTACACCCATTATTTATCATGGTTACTATTTTACTATTTGGTCATTTGTTTGGAGTCACTGGTATGTTATTTGCGGTGCCCACTGTCGCTGTAGGGCGGGTTTGGCTACTACATTTATTAGGTAGGGGCAGTGAGTTTTAGAAAAGTGTAAAATATATGGCAAGCTTTGTCTCTATAGAGTATTAGTATAAAAACAGGTATTATGGCTTGAATAGGCAGTATATATTTTCCGATACTGACATATTCTACTGTAGTGATTGCTCTTAAAACACGGGCTTGATCTGAGGTTATTGTCGGAGGCAGATCGTAAGAATATGACAGATACTGTTCAAGAGGGCATGAGGGGAGGGGTATTCGTGAGTGATAAGAATGAGCCGTGCTACGGTACATTTGGAAAACCAAGTGACGAAATCGAAAATGGGGAGAAGAAAATAACAAAGCTTGATCAAATGATAGAGGAGTTTAATAAAAATAATCCAGGAAGAGATACCAAAAAAAGATATGGTGGCACTTACTAATCCTAAAACGTTAGTAATTTACGATAGGAATCACGAGCAATCTGCAAAATTTGAGCAGTTAAAGAGTTTACTATTAGTAAATATAATGGGTATGTATTAAAAACTCAGACGCTATTAAAGGTGGTGGTCTGAGAATAAGGTATACTTCTATAAACGAGAAAAATATATAGCAAAATTGTACAGACAATAAAATAGACTTATCTCTATGTAATTTTCAACTTGTAAAAAATATGATCCAGTCTACTGTGCCTAAATAATAAGCCCTTCGTCTAGCCAATAGGTAAGACGAAGGGTTTATATTTTTTCATACTGAAGTGTACGTAATGTGCTAGTTGCGTATATCAAAAACAACAGTAAAGTGATATACTAATAGCTGACCAAATAGTCAGTTGTTAGTGTTTGAAATTTATAATAGGAAAGGTGGGAGTTTGGTGCTTCTAAAAAAACATAAGAAGCTTTCCATTATACTCGCCATAATGGTTGTATTCGCCAGTATTGTGGGGTACCGTATCTATCAAAATATATCATCTAATAAAGATCGCGCAACTAAGATGTCACAAAGTAAGGCAGTTACTGTGCAGGTAGCTACCGTAGAAACTCGTGATATTACACCTAGGGTAGAATTCTCCGCAGGACTCGAACCCATATGGAGTACTGATATTTCAGCCAAGGTTGATAGCCGCATTAATACGTTGTCAGTATCGGAAGGGGATATTGTGAAGGCTGGCACCGTGGTGGCAACACTAGATACCAACGAATTGGCAGCCCAGGTGTTACAGGCCCAAGGGAATCTAGCTGTAGTTCAGTCTAACTTGGAGCAGGCAGAACTGGATTATAATCGTTATAGTGCATTGGCATCTCAAGGGGCAGTATCTGCTCAGCTTCTTGATAATGCGAGGACAAAACGCGATGCGGCAGTGGGTCAAGTGCGTTCTGCTCAGGGAAGTGTAAGTTTAGTGCAAGAAAAACTTGATAATGCCAATGTTGTTGTGTCTCGTGACAGCGTAGTGACCAAACGGTATGTACAGTCGGGTACTTTTACGCGAGCGGGTGCGCCGATTATTACAGTGGCAGATCTCACCACATTACTCGTCAAAGCTACTGTTGGTGAGTCCCAGATAGCAGATCTAGCAGTTGGATCAATTGTTAAGGTTCAGGTAGATGCTTTAAGGGGACAGGAATTTAACGGCGTCATTACCCGGATTTCCCCTGTAGCTACTTTGCCAGCTCGTACTTTTACTGCGGAAATTTCCATTGCGAATGAGCAAGGTTTGCTAAAAGCTGGCATGTTTGCCAAAGTGGGAGTAGGCACTAAGGTACATCCCAATGCGTTAGTTATTCCGGAAAGTGCCCTCGTCATGCGGGAAGATCAAAAAACAGTATTTGTCGTTGGCGTAGATAACATAGTACAACAACGTGTCTTGAAACTGGGATTTGTGGGTGGGGCCATCGCAGAAGTCCTTGAAGGTGTAAATCAAGGAGAAACCATTGTAATAGAAGGGCAAAATAAAATTAAGGACGGTGCTGAAGTCACTGCATTGAAAGATGGTGGTCAGTAATGGGCGGAATCCTAACATTTATTAAACGTCCCGTATTTACCACTATGTTGGTGATGTTATTGGTAGTATTTGGGCTAGGGGCCTATCCCAGTCTCGGAATTGACCTTAATCCTGATGTGGACTTTCCTCTTGTCAGCGTATCAGTTAACTATGCTGGTGCTTCACCAGAAGAGATAGAAAGCTTGATAACAAAACCCATTGAGGATGCTGTCAGTTCCCTTTCTGGTATTAAAAATTTAACTTCCGTGACAAGAGAAGGTATTTCCCAGACAACCATCGAGTTTGAGTTTGGAACGGATCCTAAGCTGGCTGCTAATGAAGTAAGGGAAAAAGTGGCAACTGTGCGTAAGCGCCTTCCTGATCAAATTGATGAACCTACCATTCAAAGATTTGATATGAGTGCGGCCCCTGTTTTGTATTTTAGCATGTTGTCAAACACCCGTAGTCCAGGCGAAATACGAAAATTAGCCGTTGATGTAGTTAAGGATGAATTGCAACGTATTGATGGGGTTGCTGATGTGAGCATCACAGGAGCAACGGATCGTGAGATTCAAGTGCAGGTGGATTCTAAGAAATTGGCGACTTATAAGATATCGATCCAACAGATTCTCGATGGCGTAAATAGCCAAAATCTAAATGCTCCTGGGGGTACTATCACTGAGCAGGGAACCCAGTTAACCGTTAGAACGATTGGTAAATATAAAACTGTTGATGATATTAAGAAAGTCATCGTTTCTAATCAGGATGGACGTCTAATCAAACTGGGTGACGTGGCAAATGTAGTTGATAGCTTCGGCGAACAACGTTCTTTGGTTCGTACCAATGGAGTACCGAGTGTGATGGTCGCAGTGCAAAAACAGTCAGGGAGCAATACAGTGGATGTAGCTGAGCGGGCTAAAAAGGCCATGGACAAAGTACAAACTTTATTGCCACCTGATATAAAAGTTGCGGTGACCAGAGACAGTGCAGTATATATCAAAAGTAGTGTGGATGATGTCATGATGTCCATGGTTTTTGGTGGCTTTTTGGCAGTGATCATTACTTTCTTATTTTTACAAAATACACGAGCGACTATCATTGGTGCCGTTGCTATTCCAACATCTGTTATTGCTACCTTCTTCTTATTAAAAACCATGCATTTTACCTTAAACAATATGTCCTTGATGGGACTGAGTTTGGCGGTAGGTATTTTAATCGATGACGCGATTGTTGTTATTGAGAATATTTATCGGCATATGGAAGCCGGTAAGTCGGCGTTAGAAGCAGCGAGAGATGGTACTTCAGAAATTGCTCTGGCGGTTATGGCCACAACATTATCCATCTTAGCTGTATTTGTACCTGTTGGTAGTATGGGGGGGATTGTGGGTCAGTATTTCAAACAGTTTGGCTTAACGGTAGCCTTTGCTGTGGCCTTTTCCTTGTTTGTAGCTTTTACCTTGACGCCTACATTATCAGCTTACTGGTTGAGAAAACCGACGCATGAAGGGCAGGTTCTTGCTGGCTGGCGAGGAAAATTACAAGCAGTCTTAGACCGCTTCGAGAATGGCTTCTTAGCAATACGAGAAACCTATAAGAGTATTTTAATCTGGGCATTAGCTCACCCCAAAAAAGTTGTAGCCATAGCCGTTTTGTCATTGCTGGCCAATGGGCTATTGTTGCCATTTATCGGTACTGAGTTTCAGCCCACATATGATTCTGGGGAATTCAATATTATGATGACAGCGCCAGCAGGCACTTCCTTTGAAAAAATGCAGGGGCTTGTTATGCCGATTGAAAAGCAAGTAACAGACATACCGGAATTACAATCCGCAGTATTGACGGTTGGTCCTGGCAGTCAGGCCAATAAGGCCACCATCGGTGTCAAACTCGTTGCTACCGATAGTCGTGTGCGTTCAATGGATAAAATTATGGATGAACTACGATTAAAATTTCGTAATTTTGGTGAGCTTAAAATTGCGGTGCAAAACAGTCAAGGCATGGGTCGAGGCGATGCCAGACCGGTGCAAATAGCGCTGCGTGGTCCGGACCTTGAGGTTTTAACCCATACAGCTCAGGAGTTGGCAGGTAAAATCAAGCAGATTCCTGGTACGACTGATGTGGATATCTCTAGTGAACAATCCTCACCTGAAGTGCAGGTAACCCTGAGTTCTGTGCGGGTAAGCGACGCGGGGCTTGATGCAGAGGTAGTGGCAAATACCGTTCAATCAGCTTTTCTGGGGATATACACTAGGAATAAATATAATGCCGGGGATAAAGATTACAATATTAATGTACAACTAGAGTCCGGCAGCCGTAAGAGTATTGATGATGTAGCTAATCTGCAAATTGCTACAAAGGCCGGTAATTTTATTAGACTCGGAGATATTGCAGAGATTAAACTGTCATCAGGGCCCACGGAGATTGATCGAGATCTGCGCCAACGAGAAGTTATCGTTTATTCTAATGTGGTAGGGGTATCATCAGGTGATATTATTACAAAAGTGAAAGAGATGATGCCTGGGATGAATCTGCCGCTAGGCTACTCCTATAAATTTGTCGGACAAGCGCAAACGATGCAAGATTCGTTTATGGAAATTGGAAAATCATTAGGGCTGGCAGTTATTCTGATTTATATGGTGCTTGCCGCCCAGTTTGAAAGCTTTATTCATCCTTTCACCATCATGCTATCTCTGCCATTTTCCTTAATCGGTGCCATTTTAGGGCTGCTGATTTCTGGGCAGACCATGAATATTATGTCACTCATCGGCGTGATTATGCTAATGGGACTGGTTACCAAGAATGCTATTTTGCTGGTAGACTATACGAATCAACTACGCAAAGCAGGCAAAGAGATGACTGAGGCATTGCTAGAAGCTGGCATTGTACGGCTTCGCCCAATTTTGATGACCACTGCAGCTATGATTTTTGGGATGATGCCCATTGCATTAGGTGTTGGCGCAGGCGCAGAACTGCGTCAGTCCATGGGAGTGGTATTAGTGGGGGGACTCATTACTTCCACCATGCTAACATTGGTGGTTGTGCCTGCAGTATACTTGATGATTGATAAACTGAAAAATCGTTTTAACACTAAAGAAGACAAAGTTTGATGAATTCTCAGCAAAGACCTACAGGCTAGATGACAGCTTGCTAAAAGGGGACGGTTCTTGACTTGAATGATATTCAAGTCAAGAACCGTCCCCTTTTAGCAGGTATTGGAAATTTTATGGCGAAAATGAATTGTGATATTCTATTTGCCATTTGATATATGACAAGGAGGTTCAGAGGATGTTTCGAAGAATATCCATATTATCGCTAATGGGGATTATAATGCTTATGAGTAGTGTAACTGCTTTGGCCAATGTAGAAAAAAATAACCAAAGTGACCTGTATTACCAGGTGATTTATAATGATATTGTAGAGCGTAGTCCAATGGGACCCGAATGGTCTGCTTGGATGGCTCAAACCATTCTTTATTATTCAGGACAATACAAGATGGATCCATTATTAGTTACCGCTTTGTTTCATCAAGAGTCCGGGTTTAATATGGCGGCACGTTCCCGAACCGGGGCAGTGGGTATCGCTCAATTGCAACCAGAGACAGCGGCAGGACTCGGCTTTGATCCTACCGATCCAGCGCAAAACATTGAAGGCGGAATCAAGTATTTGAGCGCTCAATTAGCAGGATTTAGTCAGTCGGGAGATTGGGCGCCCACATATGCAATTGCCGCATATAATGCTGGGGCAAGTGCTGTTGGAAAATATCAAGGAGTCCCGCCCTATTCAGAAACGCAGAACCATGTGAACCGAGTGGCAGAGATTTATGAGCAGTTAGAAAAAGCAATGGGGTATTAAAAAATGCTATCAATAATACCTAAATCCGGAATTGGGTTGTATAATAGTTGGTGAAAATTATATAATAGTAACACAATACAATTGGAGGCAAGAAAAATGAGTATACATATTAATGCTAAAGAAGGCGATATTGCAGGCACTGTATTAATGCCTGGAGATCCGCTCAGAGCTAAGTTTATTGCCGAGACTTTCTTAGAAAAAGCTGTTTGCTATAATGAAGTTCGGGGTATGTATGGATATACGGGCTTTTATAAGGGGAAAAGAATTTCAGTGCAGGCTTCAGGGATGGGCGTTCCGTCGATCTCTATTTATGCTCATGAGCTCATTACCAGTTATAATGTAAAGAATATTATTCGAATTGGTACTTGTGGGTCTCTGCAAGAGAATGTAAAAATAAAAGATGTTATTATGGCCATGGCGGCCTCTCATGATTCCAATATTAACCGACAACGGTTTGATGGACTGACTTATGCACCGACTGCTAGTTTTGACTTATTGAAAAAAGCATATGATGCTGCAGAGAAACTGGGTATTAAGGTTAAGGTTGGCAATATTTTGACAACGGATACTTTTTATGATGATGATCCGGAAGATTGGAAGCGTTGGGCTAATTTTGGTGTGCTAGCGGTAGAGATGGAAACAGTAGGATTATATACTTTGGCTGCTAAGCATGGTATTGATGCCTTAACGATTTTAACCGTTAGCGACAGTTTGGTTACTGGTGAAACGACAACAGCTGCAGAACGTCAGACTACTTTTACGCAAATGATGAACATTGCTTTAGAAACAGCCGAATGAATAAATGAAATATTCTGCTTTACTAATCCTTATAAATGCCTTATGCTATTAGAGAATAGAATATTTGCTGGGGGAGCCAAGTGGCTGAGAAGGAAGATCGTTCCTGACCCTTTGAACCTGACATGGTTAGTACCATCGTAGGGAAGCTGCTTTATATATTTTTTATATTGGGCGAACAAGCTTATCCTCTTTGGATAAGCTTTTTTTACGAGCCTTTTAGGTTTCGTATGTATCCCGCTCGCCGTTGCGGTTTAATAAGACCTGTCAGATTTTTACTTACGCAATCAGAAAGTATAACACTTTCCGATTTCAAGTAAGGGCAACTAAGGCTTGGTGCAAGCCAAGTTTTCTTTATGTAATGTTATTCTAAGAGATTAAATTTGTGAGGTGAATGATGTGCAGATTGTACTGAATAGTAAAGAGGAAATAGTAGAGAAAACGATAAGCTTATTGGATTTCTTACAGACGAAGGGGCTTAATCCTGAGACTGTTATTGTGGAGTATAATGGGACAATCTTAAAAAAAGATGAGTGGAATTCTGTTATTTTGCAAAATAATGATCGTTTGGAAGTATTAAAATTTGTTGGCGGAGGTTGAGGATATGGATGACAATTTAGTAATTGGTGGCAAGAGTTTGAGTAGCCGTTTATTTATTGGTACAGGGAAGTATTCTACAGATGCTATGATTCCTGAAATAGTGAAAAGGTCTGGGTCGCAGGTTATCACAGTAGCCTTACGCAGAGTTGATTTTAACTCTGCTACTGGGAATGTAATGGATCATATCCCTACAAGTATGCAATTATTGCCCAATACTTCTGGCGCTCGCAATGCCGAAGAAGCAATACGCATTGCACGCCTAGCGAAAGCTGCAGGGTGCGGAAATTGGATTAAAATTGAGGTTATATCTGATAATAAATATTTACTGCCTGATGGCTATGAAACAATCAAGGCCACTGAGGTTTTAGCAGCAGAAGGGTTTGTGGTTTTGCCTTATATCAGTCCAGATTTGATGGTGGCTAAGAAACTTGTCCAGGTGGGTGCGGCAGCAGTCATGCCCTTAGGAGCACCGATTGGTACCAATCGTGGTCTTAAGACGAAAGAATTATTAAAAATATTAATTGAAGAAATATCGGTGCCTATTATTGTTGATGCAGGTATTGGTAAACCTTCAGATGCTTGTGAAGCCATGGAAATGGGGGCGGCAGCTTGTTTGCTCAATACTGCAATTGCCAGTGCCAATCATCCTGGTTTGATGGCTGAGGCTTTTGGCCTAGCGGTAGTTGCAGGACGCAAAGCTTATCTAGCTGGGCTTGGAGGCACTCATCAATATGCGAGTCCGTCATCACCCCTTACTGGATTTTTAAATGAATAAAAGGGGGTATTCCTGTGAGTTTTTATGATGAATATACACGCTACTCTGAAGTTGATATAGATGCAGTGCTCGAAAGTACAACATCGGATCAAGTTCTAAAGATTATTGGCAAAGACAGATTAACCGCCATGGACTTTTTAGCTTTATTATCACCTGCCGCTGAAAAGCATTTAGAAATTATGGCGCAGAGAGCCCATCAGTTGACTATGCAAAATTTTGGACGGGTGATTTTCTTATTTACACCTATCTATCTATCAGACTACTGTACGAATAAATGCGTTTATTGTGGCTTTAATGTAACCAACACTTTTACCCGTAAGAAGTTGACGCTTAGCGAAGTGGAAAGAGAAGCCCAAAGTATTGCCGCGTCTGGGCTAAAACATATTTTGTTGCTGACAGGTGATGCTCCTACGATTGCTGGCGTTGCTTATATAAAAGAGTGTGCTCAAATTTTGCAGAAATATTTCACCGCAATCGCCATTGAAGTGTACGCCATGGATACCGAAGAATATGCGTCATTAATAGACTCAGGTGTGGAGAGTATGACAATGTTTCAAGAAACATACAATCCTCTTCTTTATGATCGACTGCATTTAGCGGGTCCCAAGAAAGATTATCGTTATCGTTTAGACGCACCAGAAAGAGCTTGCCAGGCTGGGATTCGGTCGGTGAACCTTGGTGCACTGCTCGGTCTTGATCAATGGCGCAGGGATGGTTTTTTTGTGGGACTACATACTGATTATCTCCAAAATAAATATTCCGATGTGGAAGTGAGTCTCTCGCTGCCGCGCATACGCCCAACCATGGGGCAATGCGAAACAGGACTTACTGTCAATGATAAAAGTATGGTGCAATTTATGACAGCCTTTCGTTTGTTTATGCCTAGAGCTGGGATTACTTTGTCCACACGTGAAAATGCTGAGTTTCGCAATCATGCCATTCAACTTGGGGTTACAAAAATGTCTGCCGGGGTAAATACCGCAGTGGGTGGTCATATCGAGAGCCAAGAAAATTCAGGACAGTTTGAAATATCTGATAATAGAAGTGTTGCTCAAATGTGTGAAGCCATATTAAAACTCGGGTATCAACCTGTATTTAAAGATTGGCAAATCATATGATGAGCAAATAAGCCATTTCTTCCCTATGTACCACGGGTGAATAGTACCCAGCTAAACAAATTCATATTATCTTAGATTATAGATTGAGAGGAGAGTAACCGATATGGAGAGGAATTATCGTTTTAATACTGATTTATATTGTATTACCGCCGAAGAACTTTCAATGGGACGGAGCAATATTGAGATTGTGAAGGAGATGATTGCCGCTGGCGTAAAAATTATACAATACAGGGAAAAAGATAAAAAAATGAAAGATAAATACAGTGAATGCTCTATAATCAGGGAAATGACCAAGGAAGCGGGTGTCACTTTTATTGTCAATGATGATATTGCTTTGGCAATGATTGTACAGGCAGATGGCGTACATATTGGCCAAAATGATTTACCCCTTGAGAAAGTGCGAGAACTAGTTGGAGATAAGATGATTATCGGTGTTTCCACTCATTGTCCGGCAGAGGCCCAGCAGGCAGTTCGATCTGGTGCGGATTATATTGGAGTGGGACCCATTTTTAAAACGGCTACCAAGAAAGATGTATGTGCGCCTGTAGGGTTTGAATATTTAGAATATGTAGCTCAAAATATTCCGATTCCTTTTGTAGCTATCGGGGGAATCAAACTCACTAATATCTCAGAAGTCATGCGCAGAGGTACAAAGTGTATTGCAATCGTCAGTGAAATAACGACAGCGAATGATATCCCTGGGAGAATCAGTCAGATTAGCGAAGTAATTAAAAATAGTATAGTTGAGGAGAAATGATGATGAGTTATACAACACAAATGGATGCCGCCAAAAAAGGTATTGTAACTAAGGAAATGGCCAGAGTAGCTGCTAAGGAAGGCACGGATATTGCTTTATTGATGGATTTAGTGGGGCAAGGGAAAATTGCTATACCCGCCAATAAAAAGCATCTTTCACTAGACGCGACAGGTGTCGGCCAAGGTCTAAGCACTAAAATAAATGTTAACTTAGGCGTATCAGAAGATTGCTGTGATATAGAACAGGAAATTTGCAAAGTCCAAAAAGCCATTGACATGAAAGCGGATGCGATCATGGATTTAAGCTGCTTTGGCAAAACTCGCGAATTTCGTCGTCGGCTCATTGAAATGTCACCAGCCATGATTGGTACAGTGCCCATGTATGACGCTGTAGGCTTTTTGGATAAGGAATTGAAAAGTATTACTGCTGAGGAATTTTTGTCAGTCGTCCAGAAACACGCGGAGGATGGCGTGGATTTCATGACCATTCATGCTGGGCTCAATCGAGAGACAGCAGCAAAGGTAAAACAGCAGAAACGATTAACCAATATTGTATCCCGGGGCGGCTCCCTGCTTTTTGCTTGGATGGAACTCAATAATAGTGAAAATCCTTTTTATGAGCATTATGATCGTGTGCTGGATATCTGTGCTAAGTATGATGTTACCATAAGCCTCGGGGATGCCTGTCGACCAGGGTCTATTAATGACTCTACAGATGCATCGCAAATCCATGAGCTCATTGTCCTGGGACAGTTGACTAAACGAGCTTGGGCAAAAAATGTACAAGTTATGGTTGAAGGACCTGGGCATATGGCACTCAATGAAATTACTGGTAATGTCATGTTGCAAAAAAGATTGTGTCATGGCGCGCCATTTTATATTTTAGGGCCATTGGTGACTGATGTAGCACCGGGCTATGATCATATTACCAGTGCCATTGGGGGAGCTATCGCTGCTGCTGCAGGCGCAGACTTTTTGTGCTATGTCACTCCAGCAGAGCATTTGCGTTTGCCAACATTGGATGACATGAAAGACGGTATCATTGCTGCTCGAATCGCGGCTCACGCTGCCGATATTGCCAAAGGAGTAAAAGGAGCACGGGACTGGGATAACAAGATGAGTCAAGCGCGAGCTGATATTGATTTTAATAAAATGATTGAACTGGCTATTGATCCTGAGAAAGCCAGAGCATATCGTGAGTCGTCAGTGCCTGAACAGGAAGATACCTGTACTATGTGTGGTAAAATGTGTGCGATGAAAACAATGAAAAAAATCTTGAATGGTGAAGAACTCGATATTTAACACCTTTTTTACCATATAATCAAAGAGGGAGGTTCACGAATATTCGTGAACCTCCCTCTTTGTGCCCTCGATGGGTTTCGTCGCTATCGATTAACCGGATAAAAGATATGTATTTTCAATAATGTCTTTACTATAGATAAGACAAATAAAACATACAATACATTTATTGGAAAATGTTAAAAGTTATTTTCCTCATTTTTTATCGCGAACAGCATAAGATAAGGAGAAATGTTTATTTTTATATCACTACATGCTTATGGGGGATATAAGAAATACTAATAGATGAAGTGGAAATTGGCATGTATACCCTTAATTAATTCATTTCTTGCACCCAGTATGAGTTGTTCTTACTTGGAATCGGAAAGTCGTATACTTTCTGATGACCTAAAAAAAGGCAGGTTGATGGAATGGAGTATTTATTGCCTTTATTCAGTATTATAATAATTAATATTTTACTCAGTGGTGATAATGCGTTAGTGATTGCCCTGGCCAGTCGCAAATTGACGCCCAAACAGCAAAAAGCAGTTATGATATGGGGAAGTGCAGGGGCGATTGGACTACGAGTGATTCTTACTTTTATCGCGGTAGTTATTCTCACAATACCTTATTTGCAAATGGCTAGCGGCGTGCTATTGCTATGGATTGCCATCAAACTAATTGCAGATCAAAGTCATCATGAAAAAGTGGAGGCTAAAAAAAAATTATGGGATGCTGTTAAAACAATTATGCTCGCAGATGTTGTCATGAGTCTTGATAATGTGATTGCTATTATCGGTATTGCCAAAGGGAATATTATATTACTGATTATCGGATTAATCATCAGTATCCCCATCATTATCTGGGGAAGTAAAGTCATTGGTGTTTTTATCCAAAAGTGGCCAATCATTATTACAATAGGCTCAGTTTTTTTAGGCTGGACAGCAGGGGAGATGGTTATAGCTGACAGACAATTGCTTCAAATCGTTGATTGGTATTCTTGGATAAATTGGGTTTTGCCTAGTCTTTTTGCTGGGATTGTTGTTATTTTTGGTAATTTGATCTCTAATAAACGACGAAAAGTTAGATAAATAAAATGAAATCCGAATATTAGAAGGTAAAAAAACAGATAACGTTCATATTTTATTGACAGCTTTTTGTCTATGTTGTAGAATAATAGCGTAAATAGAATATAACTCGTATAATTTTGAGGATAGGGCTCAAGCGTATCTACAAGGCGACCGTAAATTGTCTAACTACGAGTGAAAGTGTACCTAGGGTTCCGCATAATATAAGTAGGCAGTTTGCCTCATATTATGGTCTGTGACCAAGTGGTACAGGCACTACGATAGTGCTACACCGATGGGATAAAAACCCGGGCGGGGAGGTTTCGCTCTTTATTTGATGCGATTCTCCCTGCTCGGGTTATTGTTTTAGAATGGAGGTGACGGACTAAGTTTTATTGCACATGGAATTGTTCGTATAAATGCATGATCCTTATAAAGTAAGCTTGGCTTGTACACAAGCCTTAGTTGCCCTTACTTGCAATCAAGAAAGTGTATGCTTTCCTGATTGCGTAAAAAAAATAATAAGCTACCAAAGGAGATACATAGATGTTAGATCGCTTCTTTAAGCTCAGTGAGCGCAAGACCAATGTACAGACTGAGGTAATGGCCGGTATTACCACATTTATGACCATGGCCTATATTTTGTTTGTAAATCCTAGTATTCTCGGCGCGGCGGGAATGGACAAGAATGCAGTGCTACTGGCAACTGCTATTGGTTCTGGTTTGGTTACGATTATGATGGGGTTATTTGTCAATTATCCTATTGCCCTGGCGCCTGGTATGGGGCTTAATGCTTTTTATGCCTTTACAGTCGTTATTGGAATGGGTGTTTCTTGGCAGATTGCCTTGGGCGCTGTCTTTATTTCGGGTCTGATCTTTCTCGTGTTAACATTGACCCACGTTCGTCAACTCTTAGTTGAAGGTATGCCTAATTCCCTAAAACATGCCATAACCGTAGGGATTGGTCTGTTTATTACGATTATCGGTCTAAAGATTTCAGGTATTATGAGTATTCGTCTATCTCTTATTCCGCCTACATTAGATAAAATTGTTGCTGGACACGGCAATGGTACACCCATGTATTTCGAAACTATAATGGAAATGGGTAAAGTAGCGGATAAGGAAGTGTTGCTCGCATTATTTGGTCTGCTCTTCATAAGCATTTTAATAGCGCGCAATGTAAAGGGCTCTATGCTAATTGGGATTATAGCAAGCACTTTCCTTGGTATTGCTATGGGAATTGTGCACGTGCCGGCAGGATTTGTACCTGTTGCCATTCCAGATTTTAGCAATAATGCTTTCTTCCAACTGGATATTGCTGGGGCACTTGGCATGGGCTTGATGACGATTATTTTCACCTTTACCTTTGTCGAATTGTTTGACACCATGGGAACATTGGTGGGAACGACCAGTAAAGCTGGTTTAATGAACAAGGATGGGAAAATTCCTGGTATTGGGAAAGCAATGCTAGTAGATGCTACTGGTGTAAGTCTTGGTGCAGTCCTCGGAACAAGTACAATTACTGCTTTTGTCGAAAGTGCTGCCGGTGTGGCAGCAGGTGGTCGTACAGGATTAACTGCTATTGTTTGTGGTGTGCTTTTTTTACTAGCTCTCTTTTTCACACCGATTGTTAGTTTGATTCCTGATGCTGCCACGTCTCCAGCACTTATTATTGTTGGTTGCCTGATGATGGAAAGCGTTCGCCATATCGATTTTACTGACTTTACAGAGGCTATGCCTGCTTTTGCAACGATTGTTATGATGCCTTTTACCTATAGTATTGCTAATGGTATTTCTTTTGGGCTCGTTTTATATCCTTTATTGAAGCTAATTACTGGACGCCATAAAGAAGTACATTGGATTGTATATGTATTAGCGATATTGGTTATTATACGTCTAGTATTTCTTTCTGAATAAATACATAAACCCAGATATCAAATAAAGGATATCTGGGTTTACTAATCAACAATTTAACTATATAGACACTAAAGTCGTGAAAGGCAAGGGGATTTATGAAAGTTGCAATTATTATGGGCAGTGATTCTGACTGGCCTATTGTAGAGCCGGCCTCTCAGTTATTAGCTGAATTCGGTATAGAAACTGAAGTGATTGTGGCATCAGCCCATCGTACACCTGATAAGGTACATGGTTTTGCCTCAGAGGCTCGATCGAATGGAATCGAGGTTATTATTGCTGCTGCCGGTGCTGCTGCTCATCTGGCAGGTGTGATTGCCGCTTATACCACATTGCCGGTGATTGGTATACCGATTAACAGCACTTCCCTTAATGGACTTGACTCACTTCTCAGTATCGTCCAAATGCCAGCGGGCATTCCTGTTGCGACGATGGGGATCAATGGTGCAAAAAATGCAGGTATCTTTGCGGTACAAATCATGTCAGGAAAACATGAAAAGTTGATTGGGAAGCTGGCTGATTATCGCACGCAAATGGCAAATGAAGTTGAAGCAAAAGCCATAAAGCTCTCTACCCAATTATCATCGGGAAAGTGAGATACTTTCTGATTTTGCCCAAAAGACTGTTTAAAAATGTTCAGATGCTAAGGACAATCAGCATCTGAACATTTTCAACCAGTTTCTAAATAATAATTAATAATTAAATGAATTAGGAGGGGTTTTATCATGGAAAAGCAACCTATTTATGAAGGAAAAGCAAAAAGAGTATATAAAACTGATATTGAAGACGAATTATTAGTGTATTTTAAAGACGATGCAACGGCTTTGAATGGTGAAAAAAAAGGAACCATTGAAAGTAAGGGTATACTTAATAACAAGATATCTACATTTTTCTTTAATCTGCTCAGTGAGCATGGTATCCCCCACCATTTCATCAGCATGCCAAGTCCGCGGGAAATGCTGGTAAAATCACTAAAAATTCTACCAGTCGAAGTCGTAGTTCGCAACATTGCAGCAGGTAGCCTTGCTAAACGTATTGGCTGGGATGAAGGGACGAAGCTTCCTCAGACCGTTCTTGAGATGTACTACAAAAACGATGATCTTGGCGATCCGTTAATTAATAATTATCATATCAAAATGATGGGCCTGGCGACCCAGGAGCAAGTAGAGACGATGGAAGGGTATGCACTTAAAATTAATGAAGTATTGACCCATTATTTAAAAACTAAAAATCTTGAATTGATCGATTTCAAATTAGAATTTGGCGTATACAAAGGTGAGGTCATACTCGGTGACGAAATCTCCCCTGATACTTGCCGTTTCTGGGATAGCCAAACAGGTGAAAAAATGGATAAAGATAGATTCCGTCGTGACCTTGGTAACGTTGAAGAGGCATATCAAGAAGTCTTATATCGTTTAACAGGAGAAAAAGCATGATTCTGGATTGTGATAAAATGCACGATGAATGTGGGGTTTTTGGCATCTATTCCCGCCAGGATAATGTGGCTAAAAACACGTACTGGGGTCTATATGCGTTGCAGCACCGTGGCCAAGAAAGTGCAGGTATTGCAGTAACTGATGGTTCATGGATGGATGTATCCCGTGGCATGGGGCTTGTGAATGAAGTTTTTCGCCATCAATTGCCTGATTTGCCAGGGCAGTATATTGCGATTGGCCATGTAAGGTACTCGACTACAGGTTCGAGTGCATTGATGAATACCCAGCCGCTAAAAGTTAAGTATTCAGGTGGTCATATTAGTCTAGCTCATAATGGCAATTTGACAAATGCCGAACGACTGCGCTGTAAAATGGAAGAAGAGGGCAGTATCTTTCAGACATCCATTGATAGTGAAGTGATTGTTAATTTAATTGCCCGTTCAAGGAAAGCAACCTTAGAAGAAAAGGTTATGGAAAGTTTATCTAAGATTGAGGGAGCCTATTGCTTAGTTGTCATGACGGAAGAGAAACTCATTGGGGTACGCGATCCGAATGGCCTTCGTCCACTCTGTATTGGTAAACTCAGTGGTGGTGGCTATGTGATTTCATCAGAATCCTGCGCCCTTGATACTGTAGAGGCCGAATTTGTGCGCGATGTTGAACCGGGTGAAATGGTTGTTATTGATGATAATGGCTTAGCATCCTATCATTTCGGTGAGAAGAACCGAGAAGCACTCTGCATCTTTGAATATATTTATTTTGCCAGACCTGATAGTGTGATTGACGGCCAAAGCGTCTATCAGGCCAGACTTGAAATGGGACGGCAGCTCGCTCGTGAGAGTGGCCTTACCGCTGATATTGTGATTTCTGTACCAGATTCGGGGACGACTGCGGCTCTTGGATTTAGTCAAGAATCAGGAATTCCTTTTGCAGAAGGACTTATAAAAAACCGTTATATTGGACGTACTTTCATTCAGCCTGATCAAAAAGAACGGGATTTGAGTGTTAAGATTAAGCTCAATGCAGTTCGATCCGTCGTTAAAGGCAAATCTGTCATTATGGTAGATGATTCGATCGTACGTGGGACAACCAGTGGAAAAATAGTACGCATGATTAAAGCCGCAGGGGCGACTGCGGTCCATATGTGTGTGAGTTCACCGCCCATTATGTATCCCTGTTATTATGGTATCGATACGGCAGTACGCAAAGAACTCATTGCCTCCACTAAAATTGTGGAAGAAATTAGAGAATTTATCGGCGCTGATTCCTTGCATTATCTTTCGGCCGAAGGTTTGGCCAAATCAGTTACAAAGGCTAAATACCAAAATATGTGTTATGCTTGCTTTAATTCTAAATATCCAGGTAGTAAACCGTGTGAACAAACTTGTGAAAATGGAAAATATATTTTTGAACAGGGGGCCCCTCGATGAGCCAATTGACATATCGTGAAGCTGGTGTAGATATTGATGCCGGCAATAAAGCTGTGAGTTTAATGAAAAAACATGTTCGGTCTACCTATCGTCCTGAAGTACTTGGGGACATTGGTGGTTTTGGTGGACTATTTGCCCTGAATACAGGGAAATATCGTCAACCCGTTCTTGTATCCGGGACGGATGGTGTGGGTACTAAGTTATGTGTTGCTTTTATGGCAGATAAACATGATACGATTGGGCAAGATGCAGTTGCCATGTGTGTGAATGACATTTTGGTGCAAGGCGCTGAACCCTTATTCTTTCTTGATTATTTGGCTGTTGGCAAATTGGAACCTGAAAAAGTGGCTACCATTGTCAGTGGTATAGCTGGCGCGTGCCTTGAATCAGGCTGTTCACTTATTGGTGGTGAAACTGCAGAAATGGCTAGCTTCTATAAAAATGGAGAATATGATATTGGTGGTTTTGCAGTCGGCGTGGTAGAACGTTCCAAGCTGATCACTGGTGAAAACATAAAACCTGGTGATGTGCTACTTGGTTTACCTTCGAGTGGACTTCATTCCAATGGTTATTCTTTAGTGCGGAAAATTTGTTTTGATCTGAAGCAATTTGCTATTGATCAAGATATCCCAGAACTAGGAAAGACCCTCGGGGAAGAACTGATGATACCGACAAAACTATATCCTAAAGCTTGTTTACCATTGATTGAAAAATTTGAGATACGGGGCATGGTACATATTACCGGTGGCGGCTTTTATGAAAATATTCCTCGAGTATTACCTGAGGGCTGTGGTGTAGAAGTCAATACTGAGGCTTGGCCTAAACCCCCAATTTTTGAATTACTCCAACAGTGGGGCAATGTAGCGTGGCCAGAAATGTATCGGACATTTAATATGGGAATTGGCATGATACTTGTTGTTCCCCAGTCTGAGGTGGCTGCAATTCAAGAAGACCTTACTTCAAGAGGCGAAACTTCCTATGTGGTTGGCCGTGTGACTGCAGGGTCACGGGAAGCAGTGCTGAAAGGTGGCATATTTGGTGAGTGAAACAGTACTTGGCATCTTAGCCTCAGGGCGGGGTAGCAATATGCAGATCATCTTAAATAACATTAATGCTGGTAGGTTGCATGCTAAAATTGGCATAGTCATTAGTGATCATGCCAACGCTAAAGTGCTAGCCCTTGCCGATGCTGCTGGTATCCCAGCAGTATGCATTGAACGAAAAAACTTTGCTACTAAACAAAAATTTGAGGCGGCCATTGCTGCAGAGATTGTTAACCATGAGGTGCAATTAGTTGTTCTAGCGGGCTTTATGCGAATTTTGAGTGGCTACTTTATCGGTTTATTTCCAGGTCGTATTATGAATATTCATCCATCATTACTACCGGCTTTTCCAGGGCTCGATGCACATGGTCAGGCACTCACTTATGGTGCTAAAGTTTCTGGCTGTACCATTCATTTTGTTGATGAGGGTGTGGATACAGGGCCGATTATTATGCAAAGTGCTGTGGAAGTGTTGCCTAATGATACGCCTGATAGTCTAGCAGAACGTATCATTAAGGTAGAGCATGCACTATACTCTAAGGCTATTGGCTTGTACGGCGAAGGACGTCTTTGTATTGAAGGACGGAATGTGAAAATTATCGAGGGATAAGGAAGGAATTATAATGAATATAAAACGCGCGCTGATTAGCGTTTCTGATAAAACAGGAATTGTTGCATTTGCCAAACAGCTTCATGACTACGGCATCGAAATAATTTCTACAGGTGGTACGATGAAAACCCTGAAGGAAGCAGGCATACCTGTTAGATATGTTAGTGAAGTGACTGGCTTTCCAGAAATTATGGATGGGCGGGTAAAAACTCTTAATCCATATATTCATGGTGGTATTCTGGCTGTTCGTGATAATCCAGCCCATGTTGAGGCTATGGAGAAAAATAATATCCTTGCCATTGATCTGGTAGTTGTTAATTTATACCCTTTCCGCCAGACTATAGAAAAACCTAATGTTTCCCTTGAAGATGCGGTCGAAAATATTGATATTGGTGGACCAGCCATGATTAGGGCCGCATCTAAAAACTTTAAATATGTAACCGTAGTTGTAAATCCTGTACGATATGATGATATTTTGAGCCAATTGGCCCAAAATGGCAACATTTCCCCAGAATTCCGTATGAATCTAGCCAAAGAAGCTTTTAATCATACAGCAGAATACGATGCTTGTATTGCAGGTTATTTAGCTACGCAGCTCGGCGAAGGTCAGTTTGCTGATACTGTACATTTGGTATATGAAAAAATTCAACCACTACGTTATGGCGAAAACCCTCAGCAGCAAGCCGCTTTTTATCGAGAGAAGCATTTTACTGGTTCAGGTGTAGCCAATGCACGCCAACTGCATGGTAAAGAATTATCATTTAATAATATTGTAGACGTGGAAGCTGCTTACAGTATTGTGGCTGAGTTTGATAAACCAGCGGCGACCATTATAAAACATACCAATCCTTGTGGTACAGGCATTGGCAGTAATTTAGCCCAGGCCTATGAAAAAGCCTACGCTGCTGACCCGGTATCGGCTTTTGGCGGTATTATTGCTCTTAATCGTGAAGTGGATGTAGTGACTGCTGTACAAATTAGCAAATTATTTATTGAAGCCGTCATTGCTCCCGGCTTTAGTGAAGATGCGTTGGCTATTCTAAGTAAAAAGCAAAATATCCGTCTATTAGTTGCTGATACACGACAAGCAGGTAGCAGACAGACAGATATTAAAACAGTGTCCGGTGGCATGCTCATTCAAGAACGAGATATGGCTACAGAGGTCTGTACTGATATGAAAGTTGTAACCAAACGTCAACCTAGCAGTGATGAATGGGAACAATTGATGCTGGCGTGGAAAGTAGTAAAACACGTAAAATCTAATGCTATCGTGGTAGCAGGTGATAATCAGACGTTAGGAGTAGGGGCAGGTCAGATGAATCGGGTCGGTTCAGCTGCTATTGCTTTGAATCAAGCGGGCGAGAAAGCCAAAGGCGCAGTTTTGTCTTCTGATGCCTTCCTGCCTTTTCGCGATACAGTCGATGTTGCTGCAAAAGCTGGTATTACTGCCATCATTCAACCAGGCGGCTCAATGAGAGATGATGAATCCATTGCGGCGGCTGATGAACACGGAATTGCCATGATATTCACTGCCGTGCGACATTTCAAACATTAATAGGATTAGATGATAGATGAGGCCTGGTTTGACTTGGTTTTTACAATAAGCCAAACCAGGCCTCAATGAAGGGTGGGTATTTAGTGGATATATTGGTTATTGGTAGTGGCGGACGTGAACATGCATTAGTAACAAAATTAAAAGAAAGTAAACAAGTGAAAAAAATATACTGCATTCCTGGCAATCCTGGTATTGCTGAAATTGCTGAGTGCGAAGCTATTGATATTAATGATAGTAATGCCCTACTTAATTTTGCTTTAACTCATAATATTGATCTTACAGTCGTGGGCCCGGAAGTGCCTTTGGCCAATGGTATTGTCGATGTTTTCAGTGACAAGGGCCTCAAAATTTTTGGGCCAACCCAGAGTGCTGCTCGTATTGAAGGTTCAAAAGCTTTCGCTAAAGACTTGATGGCAAAATATAATATTCCCACTGCTGGGTATGCCGTATTTACGGATGCTGAGGCTGCAAAACAGTATATTATTCAGCAAGGTGCGCCAGTGGTAGTTAAAGCTGATGGCTTGGCCGCGGGTAAAGGGGTAGTTGTGGCTATGACGGTAGCCGAAGCATTGGCTGCAGTGGATATGATCATGTGTGATAATGCTTTTGGCCTAGCAGGTAGCCAAGTAGTGATTGAAGAATTCTTGGCCGGTGAAGAAGCTTCAATACTAACTTTCACTGATGGTAAAACGATAATACCGATGGTGGCCGCTCAAGATCATAAACGAGTGTATGATCATGATCAGGGCCCTAATACAGGTGGTATGGGAGCCTATGCACCTGCACCAGTCATTACCTCAGCTGTAAGCGCGCAGGTTATGCGGGAAATTCTGCAGCCGACTGTTGATGCTATGATTAGTGAAGGGTGCCCATATAGTGGTTGTTTATATCTAGGGCTCATTATGACAACTGATGGTCCGAAAGTAATTGAATTTAACGCTCGTTTTGGTGATCCCGAAACGCAAGTAGTATTGCCACTACTAGATAGTGATTTGGTCACTATCATGGAAGCATGTATTAATGGTACATTAGCTGAAACTGAGATCAAATGGAAAGATGCAGCAGCTGTCTGTATCGTAATGGCCTCAGGCGGATATCCTGCAACCTATAATAATGGTGATATAATTAGCGGTATGGAAGAGGCTGGAAAGCAAGGTGCTTATGTCTTTCATGCTGGTACCGCCAAACATAATGGCCAATTTGTAACTAACGGTGGTCGTGTTCTAGGTGTGACAGCGATCGACTCAGACATTAAACAGGCTGTCGATAAGGCCTATCAGGCAGTGGAGAAAATAAAGTTTAATGGTATGCATTATCGCAAAGATATTGCTCATCGGGCAATGAAAAGTATAAGCAAGGATTAATCCTTGCTTATACTTTTATTATTTAATATGCTTTTATAACTTTATATAGAGTATGATTGTAATGTTATTATTGTGGATGATGATATAAAATTAGCTGATTTGCTTAAAAATTATCTTGAAAAAGCCGGTGTTGTGGTGTTTATCACTCATGAGACTTGCTTACTGAGAATAAATTTCAATAATTAACGAAATCTTCATAACTTCTTCACAATGTTTGTGTATGATATAAACATAGTCATAAAGGATAATATGAAGGAGATAGATGAATATGAAAAAGAAATTAACGATGTGGGTTATTGGCGGTATTATTACTGCTTCAGCAATGGGTTTAGGTTTTAATGCTACAGTGGGGAGTGCTGCTGAAAAAGAGGCAGTAAAGCCAGCTATGCAAGGTATGGTAATGCAAGGTGAGAATAATATGGGCGCCATGGATCCTAAGGCTATGGGAGATATGATGAAAAATGGCGATATGCAAAAACACTGTCTGGAAATGATGAAGAGCCCTGAAATGCAATCGATGATGAAAGAAATGATGAAAACACCTGAGATGCAGTCTATGATGAAAGAAGCAATGCAAGAAAATAAGTAACAAAACCAGAAGGCTTAGCCACGGCTAAGTCTTCTCTTACTGAATCAGAAAGTAAATTTAAATATATGTTGACTTGCTTATGAAAAACATATATAATAAGAAAGTGGTTTAGTAAACTATGACTCCGTAGCCCAGCTGGATAGAGCGCTTGACTACGAATCAAGAGGCCGCAGGTTCGAATCCTGCCGGGGTCACCATTTTTAATATTTGAACACTTGAAGAAAAATTCAAGTGTTTTTTTGTATTTAGATATGTTGAAAAAAAATCGGTGTAGCTTTTAGTCGGATTTTGAGTTATTGTAGTTATAATAGATAGTGTTTATAGTTATTTAAAATAATATCTATGATCAAAAAAAACTAAAAATTCGAAAAATAAAACAAGGGAGGGACTTATAGTGGGTCAACGCAGCTTAAAAACAAAACTTATTTTATTCTTTATTTTATTCGCACTTATTCCTGCAGCAATCAGTGGCGCAATCAGTATCTACATGAATGTAGCATCAACTAAAAGCTCGGCAGTCCATAGTAATAGTAATACTGCTGCCCAAGTTGCTAAACAAATTGAAATTATATTAGATGACTCTAAAGGTATGACTGAAGGTTTGGCGTTAGGTCCGACTGCTCGTTCTATGGATGGGGCTGCAATGCGAGATATGATTATCGCTGTCCAGCAGAAAAATCCTCAGTTTGAACTAATTTTTGTCATGGATAGTAGCGGTATGCAGATTGCGAGGACATCAGGCAATCTAGCAAACCGTGGAGATAAGACGTATTTTAAGGAAGCAATAAAGGGCAATACATTTTTTACTGATGCCTATATATCATCGTTTACCAACGCCCCTTGTGTAACAATTTCTACTCCTATCAAAGATTCGAATGGAGCAACCATTGGTGTAATGGCTGCAGACATTAGTCTGCAAGCGCTTAAGGGTATTGCTGAGAATGCTAAAATAGGGAAAAATGGCTATGTTGAAATTGTTGATAATGTAGGGACTGTGATTGCTCATCCTGATAATGATAAAGTATTGAAGAAAGAAAGTTTAGCTCAATTAGAATATGTACAAAAGTTAATTAGTGGACAATCAGGCTGGGTGGAGGCTTCGTCAACTCGTGGCGACAAAACAATAACTGCTTTTGCGCCAATTGCTAAATATAAATGGGGTATTATTGTAAACCAGCCAGTGGAAGAAATCTTTGATGTGGCTGTTTCGGCTGCGTGGATTATGATTGCTATTTTGCTAATTTCTATATTGCTGGCAACAATAACAGCTTACTATATAGCTCGTGGTATTGCGGGTCCTCTGCAAAAAGTTGTTAAATCTGTTAATATGATCGCCGATGGTGATTTATCTCAGACTCTTACTGTTGAAGGTGTTCTAGAGGTCAATCAACTAGTGATAGGTGTTAACCACATGGCGGCTTCCCTGCGCACGATTATTATACATACGGCTTCAGTAGCTGAATCAGTGGCTGCATCAGCTGAAGAGCTGACGGCAGCAGCGACTGAAGTAGGTAGGGCCTCTGAAGAGGTCGCACATACGATTCAGGATGTGGCTCACAGTGCTACAATGCAGATGCAATTATCTAATGAGTCCACTTCGATAATCTTAGACATGAAGAATTGTATTATTGATACTGTGGAGGCGGCAGGTGATGTGGCAGATGTGTCAACGCAAAGCGAGGAGAAGGCAGAGAATGGTATTAAACAAGTGAATCATGCCGTTAGTTTGATGAATCATATTCAAGATGATGTCAGTAATACAGGCCAGATGATCGATGTTCTTGGCCAAAAATCACGGCAAATTGGTCAAATTGTTGAAACTATTACATCTATTGCAGGGCAAACGAATCTGTTGGCATTAAATGCTGCTATTGAAGCAGCGCGAGCTGGGGAAGCAGGGCGTGGCTTTGCTGTCGTAGCAGATGAAGTACGTAAGCTAGCAGAACAATCCCAAATTGCGGCCAAAGAAATTGCTGAAATTATTGGTGCTATTCAGCACGAAACTGCCCAAACGGTACAGGCGATGAATAAGAGTGGCACAGAAGTGACGGAAGGTGTGCGAGTGGTTATGGCTTCGAAGGTAGCGTTTGAAGGCATTTATTCGGATGTGAAAAATATGAGGAAAAAAGTGCAAAATATTGTTAGTTTAGTGGACAAGCAACAAAGTGGTAGTATGCAAGTTGAACGAGCGATCAATAGTATTGCTGATTCTGCAAAAATGAATTCTAACAGTTCGCAAGAAGTTGCGGCAGCCAGTGAAGAACAAAATGCCTCAGTGCAAGAAATTGTTACAGCAGTTTCAAGCTTGGCAACAATGGCTAGCCAACTACAAGGAGTTGTAAGTAAGTTTAAAGTATAAGAGAAGACTTGGTTATAAATCCTATTAAATGTTTAAGTTGAAAATACTTAGGAAATAGGCGAATTAGTGAGCATCTTAAAGTGAATTTGATATAATGGTGGATATGATGATATTATGACTAATTATTAAGTTTGCTTAATCATCATTAATTTGATATAATAACTAAGTTGCTGAAACAAGCGCATGAATTGCTTGCAGTCAGTAAAAAATGTGAGTTTGCTAGTTGAAAAAAATATTTAATAAAAAGCTTGACGTGATAAGGGCGATGTGGTAGAATAAATCTTGTCGCTAGGGAATGTTAAGTAGAAGATGGTGGCTGTGGTGAAGCGGTCAACACGGCGGATTGTGGTTCCGTTATTGCGAGGGTTCGATCCCCTTCAGCCACCCCATTTTATAAAGTACTAGCAATGTAAACATAGGGGCATAGCCAAGTTGGTAAGGCACGGGACTTTGACTCCCGTATGCGTTGGTTCGAGTCCAGCTGCCCCTGCCACTGCGGTTCACTAGCTCAGTTGGTAGAGCACCTGACTTTTAATCAGGGTGTCCCGCGTTCGAGCCGCGGGTGAGCCACCATTTAATTTCATATGCGGGAATGGCGGAATGGCAGACGCACCAGACTTAGGATCTGGCGCCGCAAGGTGTGGAGGTTCAAGTCCTCTTTCCCGCACCACATTAACTACAGAGCTTTCAGATATTTATCTGAAAGCTTTTTTGCATTATACGAGGGCCAGGATCATGGGTTCAATTGGTGCTAAATAGCCGTAAACCAATATTCCTAGGAGTCGTGAAGTTTAATAAAAAGTAGGCACTGGAATATGGCCAGTGCCTACGAGTGTATCTTTTAGGTAATAGTAATAGATGGGAATGTACTAACGACGTGGCCAACATTGATGGGGTGAACAAGGGCGCGGCCAACAATTTTGACGCGGCCAACAAGTTTGACGTGGCCAACAATTTTGATGAGGCCAGCAATTTTGACGTGGCCAACAATTCTGGCGAGGCCAGCAAGGGGTGCTTGTTGGCATGCAACCGATAATGTCATTGGAGAAATCACGGGAAAAATCATCCTCATCGTCCCATTCTTCTATTTCAGGGCGATCCCATTTTGGTCTTTTTTCATCATCATCGTAATACACTTTATAATCCTCCTTTTATCATGTTAAGGATTTGCAGGTTCAAGGGGATTACTCCATTCACCTGTATAGGGGTTATAGGAACAATTCTGCGGACATGCCAGCCAACTTTTTTCAGGGTCGTTGCCCTGGGCGAGGGGTCGACAGTCTGAGCAGGCATAGCGGTATTCGCAGTCACTACATTTATTAATACAATCTTTGGTGGTATACCAGCAGTTAGTAAGGGGCTGCCCGCTAAGTATTTCAACTAATGATTTCTTTAAAATGTTTCCACATAATTGATTTCTGGCAAATATACAGGGAATGACATCGCCAGTTGTTGTGACGGCAATTTTTCCTGCGAGGCATTTATGATGGTGATGTGCATCAACAAAGGTGTTTTCGTCAATATAGAAGGGTGGCTTAATTGTAGGTTTGCGATAGTGTATTGGTAGTAAATGTTCATCATCACCTCTGCCAGTCGGGCGGACAACGTCAGGATAGGCGTCTTTCATGCCCAGTTCCTCATACAATTTTAGAATGTTTCCCACTTCATGTTCGTTGTCTTTCATAATAATGGAAGCAATACGAAGAGGAATGTTGGCATCCATTATTTTTTTGATAGCTGTCATAGTCTTATTAAAACTATTTGGCTGCAGTGTGATCTTGTCATGTGTCTCGGCATTGTCGGCATAAATAGTGGTGGCAATGCTTACATTATATTGTTTAAAGAAATCCACACAGTCATCATCAACTAAAGTGCCATTGGTGAAAATTTCAATACATTCATAGTCAAGCTGATGAGCCTTTATAACGAGTTCGCGCCATGCTGGATAAAGTAGGGGCTCACCACCAATAAATTGAATGTCGGTGGCACCTGCTTGTTTGGCTTCCTCAATCAGTGAAAGCCAACGGTGATGGGGTACTTGTTCGGGAACTACGCATGATGGGCCACACTCAGCGTAACAGTGTAGACATTTGCTGTTGCAGGCAGATGTCAGTTCAAGCCAAATAAAATCAAGTTTCATTGGTGAAGATGGCAAAAGTGGCTCAGGTTCGCGGATAGCTTTCGTGTTATGGAAAGCTCCTAAATCTTTATCATGAAGTTTGTTTAAAAAATTCATATAATGGATAGCATCGGGAGAATCTATATCCCATAAATCTTCGATCCTATTGTCCTGACAAGCGCTAAGTATTTGGACTGCACCTGTATTGATAGAATGTACTTTACCTGTTTTAAAGTCATAAATTGCAGCTCGAGTAGCACCCTTCACCAGTTTACAGTAATCTTGAAGGCGATAATACAACGGTCTAGCCTCCTTTTATGCTGATTTAGTACATAATATGCAATAATGTTAGCTTGGTGCAGATTTTTAAAATAAAAGACCGAAGGGATCTGAAAGAAAATAATTCGTCGCAGCTTCTGAGGATATTTTGTGCTAGGCGAATAACCATAGCGCAAAATAGACCAGAAGATGACTAGTTATTTTCTTGAAGGTGCCTAAGATTAGATTGACAAATAAAATGATAATAGATATACTGATTTAAGTTATTAATGGTTGATAAGCGTCTTAAAAAATGCGGAGATCGTTCAGCAGTAGAACAGTGCCTTGTCAAGGCGAAGGTCTAGAGCTCGAATTTTACTTTCCGCTCTATAGAATACATTGAACTCGGCAGTTATTGCTGGGTTTTTTGTATATATCTTGTTTTTGTTAGATACTTATGGTATCATATGGGCTATGGTATTATAATGCTAGGGTATTTAATACCTCATTAGAAGAGAAAAATTTAGAAACAACATGGAACATATGTTAAATTGGTAATAATATTTTTTTGGCGGTATAGATCATTTCGCCAACTAACTACATAGGAGGATATAGTATAAATGAAAGCAACAATGGAAAAAATAGAAAATAGCAAAGTGGTATTCGAAATCAAAGTACCACAAATTGAAGTAGCAAAAGCAGTTGATAAGGCATATCGTAAGTTAGCGGGTAAAGTAAATATTCCTGGTTTCCGTAAGGGGAAAACACCGCGGAATATTTTAGAACGACATATTGGTAAAGAAGCCATCTTGGATGAAGCCTTTGAAATTTTGGCTAGCCCTGCTTATGGAGTGGCTCTTGAAGAAAATAATATTGAGCCAGTAAGCCAACCTAAAATTGATGTAGTTACTTTGGCTGAAGATAAGGAATTAGTATTTAAAGTTACTGTAGTTGCTAAACCAGACATCATCTTGGGGCAATACAAGGGGCTTAAAGTTACTGAAAAAGCTGTAGAAGTTACTGAAGAACAAATACAAGCTCAAATTGAAACGATGCGCCAAAGCCATGGTAAAATGGTAGTAGCTGAAGGTGTAGCCATTGAAGATGGAGACTTCGCTATTATTGATTTTGAAGGCTTCGTAGATGGTATTGCGTTCCCTGGTGGTGAAGGCAAAGCTCATCCATTGCACATTGGCTCTAACTCTTTTATCCCAGGCTTTGAAACGCAATTGATTGGTGTAAAAGCAGGCGAAACAGTTGATGTTACTGTAACATTCCCAACAGAGTATCATGCCGCCGATCTAGCAGGCAAGGATGCTGTATTTAAGGTAACGGTCAATGATGTTAAACGCCAAGAACTGCCAGAGGTTGATGATGAGTTTGTTAAAGATGCCAGCGAATTTAATACTGTAGAGGAATTAAAAGCTGACATTAAGAATAAATTGGAAGTGACTGCTACCGAAAAAGCTGCACATGAATTCCGTAATGAAGCAATAAAACAGGCTGTTGAAAATTCAGTTGTTGATATTCCTGAAGTTATGGTTGAAGACCGCATTTCTAAGATGATTGATGATTTAAGTGCTAACTTGGAGAGCCGTGGCATGAAACTTGAAGATTACATGAAATATATGAATTCTGATATAAAAGCACTTCGTGAAAATTATCATGATTCAGCACTTGCAGCTGTTAAGACAGATATGGCAATGGAAGCAATTGTAAGAGCTGAAGCTTTAGAAGTAAGTGTTGAAGAAATTGATGCTGAAATTGGTGTTATTGCTAAAGGATATGGCGCTGAATTGGCAGATGTTAAATCAATTATTAGCGAACAAGGTAGAATGTCTTTTGTGGTTGATTCCATACTGCGTAAAAAAGCAGCTCAGCTTGTGATTGACAGCGTAGAAAAAGAATAAACCAATAGAGGTGTTATAACATGAACTTTGTACCAATAGTGGTTGAACAAACGAGTCGTGGGGAACGAGCCTATGATATTTTTTCACGCCTCCTGAAAGATCGGATTATATTTATTGGCGGTCCTATTGATGATAATGTGGCAAATGTGGTCATTGCTCAACTCTTGTTTTTGGAATCTGAAGATCCGGATAAGGATATTCATATGTATATTAACAGCCCAGGAGGTGTTGTGACAGCAGCGCTAGCTATTTATGACACCATGCAATATATTAAACCGGATGTTTCCACTATTTGCATGGGCTCAGCGGCTAGTGCGGCAGCGTTTTTGCTAACAGCAGGGGCAAAAGGCAAACGTTATGCACTTCCTTATGCTCGTATTATGATCCATCAACCTTTGGGCGGGACCCAAGGGCAGGCTACCGATATTGAGATTCATGCACGGGAAATACTAAGGTTACGAGAACTCCTTAATGGAATTCTTGCAAGCCATACGGGCCAGTCTCAAGAAAAAATTGAACACGACACTGAACGAGATTTCTTTATGTCTGCCGAGCAAGCTAAAGAATACGGTCTTATCGATTCTGTGGTTGTCCGCGGACAAAGACTTACGGAAAGTCCCAAATAGAGAGGTGATAGTATGTTAAAGTTTGGGGATGACAAAGGTCAGCTCAAATGTTCTTTTTGCGGTAAGCTGCAAGAACAGGTCAAAAAGTTAGTAGCGGGTCCTGGTGTATACATTTGTGATGAATGTATTGAATTATGCAATGAGATTATTGAGGAGGAACTAAGCGAAGACATTAATGTTGAACTTCGTGATGTTCCGAAACCTAAGGAAATAAAAGATATTCTTGATCAATACGTTATTGGCCAAGATATTGCTAAAAAGACCATGGCTGTAGCGGTGTATAACCATTACAAGCGAGTTAACTTTACGAGTAAGACAGATGATGTTGAACTGCAAAAGTCTAATATTGTAATGCTTGGCCCAACTGGTAGCGGTAAAACGCTACTCGCTCAGACTTTGGCTAAATTACTCAATGTGCCTTTTGCGATTGCTGATGCGACCTCACTTACAGAGGCAGGTTATGTTGGTGAAGATGTGGAGAATATTCTCTTAAAACTCATCCAGGCTGCTGACTATGATGTAGAGAAAGCCGAAAAAGGCATCGTGTATATTGATGAGATTGATAAAATTGCCCGTAAATCAGAAAATCCATCAATTACCCGTGATGTATCAGGAGAAGGTGTGCAACAAGCACTCCTGAAAATTCTTGAAGGAACGGTAGCTAGTGTACCACCTCAGGGAGGGCGCAAGCATCCTCATCAGGAGTTTATTCAAATTGATACGACTAATATTTTATTTATTTGTGGTGGCGCTTTTGATGGTATTGATAAACTGATTAGTGCCCGGACAGGTAATAAAAATATGGGCTTTGGTGCTGAGGTACGAAGTAAAGATAAAAAGCAAATTGGCGAACTTTTGAGACAAATTCTACCAGAAGATCTGTTGAAATTTGGGCTGATTCCTGAATTTGTCGGTCGTTTACCAGTTGTTGTGACACTAGATGCTTTAGATGAAGCAGCCCTTGTTCGCATCTTGTTAGAACCCAAAAATGCTCTTATCAAGCAATATCAAAAGTTTTTGGAAATTGATAATGTGCAGTTGGAATTCAAGGAAGATGCACTGGATGCGATTGCCAAAGAAGCTTTGAAACGTAATACGGGTGCGCGGGGTCTGCGGGCTATCATTGAAGGTATTATGTGCAATGTTATGTATGAGGTGCCATCTCGTACTGATGTGACCAAATGTACAGTGACGAAAGAATCAGTGTTAAATAAAGAAGAGCCTATTTTGGTTACTGTTGATCGTAAAGCTAAGAAAAAAGAAGAATCAGCATAAAAATAAAAACGTAGAAAGGGCTTAAGCCTTTTCTACGTTTTTAAATTCCTCTTTCTAGAGTTAAGTATTTTTTTGACAGGATAAAATCAAGCTGTCGGATAATACTAAATTCATCATAGTGATTGCTTTGGAAGGAGGATTTGTAGTTAATGGATTATGCGGTAAATATTGTTAGTGTAGTACAATTCTTTTTTGTTATTGTCATTGGCATGTATTTTTGGAATTTGCTAAGATCACAACAAGGTAACCGTGGGGCTGTAGAACGTGAGTCTAGAAAAGAAATAGACAAATTGCAAAAAATGCGGGAAATATCTTTGACTGAACCATTGTCAGAAAAAACTAGGCCAACTACATTTGCTGAGATTGTTGGTCAGGAGGATGGTTTAAAAGCTCTCAGGGCTGCTCTATGTGGCCCTAATCCACAACATGTATTAGTGTATGGACCACCAGGGGTTGGCAAAACAGCAGCAGCCAGGCTTATACTAGAGGAGGCTAAACGCAATCCATTATCCCCATTTAGATCCAATTCTAAATTTATTGAAATGGATGCGACGACCGCTCGCTTTGATGAGCGTGGTATTGCTGATCCATTAATTGGTACAGTGCATGATCCTATTTATCAAGGTGCTGGTCCTTTAGGTGTCGCTGGAATTCCTCAGCCAAAAGCTGGGGCGGTCACTAAAGCCCATGGCGGAGTCTTGTTTATTGATGAAATTGGTGAGTTACATAACACACAAATGAATAAGTTGTTAAAAGTATTAGAGGATCGCAAAGTATTCTTCGAAAGTTCATATTATAATAGTGAAGATGCTAATATTCCGACCCATATTCATGATATTTTTCAAAATGGCCTGCCAGCTGACTTTCGTTTGATTGGGGCAACCACCCGTATGCCTAGTGATATCCCCCCTGCCATTCGCTCGCGCTGTGTAGAGATATTTTTTCGTCCGTTATTGTCTGATGAGGTTAGCCGAATTGCATATAATGCTGCTAAGAAAGTGAATTTCGGGATCTCAGATAAAGCGGTTAATGTCATTAAACGCTATTCTACCAATGGTCGGGATGTTGTGAATATTATACAGATTGCTGCTGGTATTGCGGTAAATGATCACCGACAGGCAATATCGTGTGCCGATGTTGAGTGGGTTATTAATTTCGGCCAGTATAGCCCACGACCAGAGAAGAAAGTACCTGATAAACCACAGGTAGGGTTCGCCAATGGACTGGCAGTACATGGTGCTAATATCGGCGCCGTTACAGAAATAGAAGTTGCAGCTGTCTGCGGTACAGGTAAGCTAATTGTTACAGGTGTTGTGGATGAAGAAGAACTTGCTGTACCAGGTCGTACAATAAGACGGAAAAGCATGGCGAAAAGTTCCTTAGAGAATGTTTTAACTGTATTATCCAATCGCTATGCAGTAGAGCTTCATAAATATGATATTCATGTCAACTTTCCAGGCGGTGGTCCTATAGATGGGCCTTCGGCAGGTGTTACAATGGCTGTAGCTATCTATTCAGCGATTCATGGTATTCCTGTTGACAATATGGTGGCGATGACTGGTGAACTTTCTATTCGTGGTCTTGTCAAACCAGTTGGTGGGGTCAGTGCTAAAATATATGCTGCAGAGCAAGCTGGAGCGCGCCTAGTGCTCATTCCTAAAGAAAATTGGCAGGAAATGTATAGTGAGCTTACTATTCAGGTTATTGGAATCGAAACAATCGATGAAGCATTAAAACATACTTTGATTAAAACAGGTGATACTATTCCTATGGGAGTCACAATGGCTAAGCCTGATATTTTGGCCGCTGCGGGCTTACAAAATTAATTTTTATTAGGAGGTATAAATGTGGATAGGTTAGCTTTAATACTTGTGATTGTTGGTGCTCTCAATTGGTTATTGGTTGGATTATTTAAATTCGACTTAGTAGCAACTATTTTCGGTGGACAAACCTCTCTGTTAAGTCGTACTATATATGTGTTAGTGGGCTTGTCTGGTATATGGTCTATGACTCTCTTGTTCAAAGAACGTAGATCAGTATAATATAGCCTTTAAGTAAAAAAAAGATAGCCCTCTATCTCTAGAGGGCTACTTATTATTTAGGAAATATCAGCACGCCGTTAATAATATTCTAAAATCATCACCGTTTATCGATTCTTTCTCTAAAAGTATGGTGACTATCTCATGTAAGATTGTCTGATGACGAGTTAGAATATTGTGAACGGAATTTTCCCTCTCCTTTAAAATGGATGTTACTGTAGTGTGTAGCAGTTCTTTAGGTATATCTTCTAGGCAAACAATACCCAGTACTGACATACCGCTATCGATAATTAGTTTGGTCAGTTCAGTAGCTTGTTTAAAATCGTTAGCTGCACCTGTACTGCGATTACCAAGACTAATTTCTTCAGCAACTGACCCGGCGAGTGCTACAGCTATCTTTCCATTAAGATGATCAAGGGTATGCAAATAGTTATCATTTGTTTCTGTTTGACGTACATAACCCAGTGCATTACTTCGGGAAGCTATATTAATTGTTGCCACGGAACCCGGTTTTGTCAATTCGCTTAGTATTGCATGGCCAACTTCATGAACTGCAATACGCTGCTTTTCAGTGGGACTGGGCAGGCGATCTAATTTTTCGCCCATCATTACTTTATCAATAGCAGATTGAAAATGCTCAGATGTTATGTGCGCTTGCTGCTGGCGCAGTGCTAAAATCGCTGCTTCGTTGGTTAAACTCTCCAAATGAGCACCAGAAAAACCAAAAGTATCTGCTGCAATTTTTTCCAAACTGACATCTGCTTGTAAAGGTTTATTTTTGCTATGCAACTTAAGAATATGCAGGCGCCCATTTTTATCAGGTAAATCAACTTTAACTTGTCTATCGAATCGTCCTGGACGCAGTAATGCAGAGTCAAGCATGTCCATACGATTCGTAGCACCAATGACTAATATTCGAATATTGTCATCAAAAGATAATCCGTCCATTTGAACAAGCAGTTCATTTAAAGTTTGATCGTATTCTAGATTGCCCGTAGTTTGTCCGCGCTTTCCACCAACAACATCTAGTTCATCAATAAATAGTACGGCACTTTCTTTATTTTGGCTTTTCGCGAGTGTTTTAGCTTGATTAAATAACTGACGAACTCTTTGGGCACCTATCCCTACATACATCTCAACAAACTCCGAACCGCTGACAGCTACAAAGACTGAATCCGTGAAGTTTGCCGCAGCTTTTGCCAATAATGTTTTGCCTGTCCCTGGTGGACCATTTAATAAAACACCTTTTAAGGGGCGTATGCCAAGATGTTTAAGATGAGTCACATCTTTAATAAACTCTAACGCTTCACGTAATTCGTTTTTAGCAACTTCCTGTCCGCCGATGTCATCAAAGGCAATCAATGTTACGGAGCTACTTTGTGTATCACTTGTAGCAAAAGATTTTTTCGTAGTTTGGGTATTTTTGAGGTAGACAGCAGCACTTATTAATGTTATAACAAATAACACAGGTACAATATCAATGCCTTGCCACAGCATAAACAGCACAATGCCTGTAACGATACCAATAATTGTTTCTACATAGTACATTTATTTCACCTCCGGACGAACAAGCTGCCGAGAAATGACCCTATACAGATTACCATTGTTACTCATAAGCTGTACATAAATATAGTTGGCATCAACATATACCTGGGCTTTTGTATTTGCTGCAAGGGCTTTTTCCTGAATGATTTCAGCCATGCCACCAAATTTTCCAGTGAAGATTGCTTCTTGAATATGATAGTGCATAGCATAATAAAGCTGTTCTAATTCTGGTGTAGGATGATCATGAATAATAATGTGATATTTTTTTGCGCCTAGAATATTGATAATGCCATCATTTGCCCCTTGATAGGTTTTTTGCAGATTTGCTACATGATTAAGGGTAATGTGAATAGCGCGGCTAGATTCATTTTTATCACTATTATCTAAGGTCAATGTTTCTACACCATCAATGGATTGAATGACTTGGGTTAGTGGTTTATCTAAGGCATATTGTTGCCAAAAAAAATGACTAGCACCCAGCACTGTAAGGGTTAAAACTGTAGTAATGACAACAATGAACCACTTGTATTTTTGCCAATTCATTTGATTTCCCCCTTCTTTTGCATCATAAAAGTCAATTAAGTTAACATAAAGTATTATACCTTGTATTATAGAATGTGTAAAAGGTAAAATCCTACTGTTGATTCTGTTTTTATTTGTAATTTATAAAGGATTTTCAGGCTATTAATAAGAATATTTATAAGTAATGAGGATGAAAATAATAGTAACAAACTAAGAACAATTTAGAGGAGGCTTCTTTCATGGTAAATAAAACAAGAACAATACCACTACTGCCCCTTAGAGGCATTTTAGTTTTCCCATATATGATCATTCATCTTGATGTGGGTCGAGAAAAATCTATCAGCGCATTGGAAGAAGCAATGGTGCATGATCGTTTAATTATGTTAGCTGCACAAAAAGATGCACAAAATGACATGCCTACCCCAGAAGATATTTTTTCCGTGGGCACAGTGGCTGAAATTAAACAATTATTAAAGTTGCCAGGCGGTACGATCAGAGTACTAGTGGAAGGTCTACATCGTGCTGAAATTGTAAAATATAACGATTTGGAAACATACTATCAAGTAGAAATAAATGAGTTTGACGAACCAGAAGAAAGAACCACGGAAATTGAAGCGCTAACACGTACAGCTGTCCATCAGTTTGAACAGTGGGTGAAGTTCAGCAAAAAGATACCCCCAGAAACATTAGTCTCAGTAGTTGTAGTAGAAGAGCCAGGCCGCTTAACAGATCTTATTGCCAGTCATCTATCCCTTAAGATTGAAGATAAACAGGCCTTACTCGGCGCAATAAATGTGCAAGAACGATTGGAAAAATTATGTGAAATATTAGGTCGGGAGATGGAAATTCTCGAACTCGAAAAGAAAATTAATGTTCGTGTTCGTAAACAAATGGAAAAAACCCAAAAAGAATATTATTTGCGTGAGCAACTTAAAGCCATTCAAAAAGAGCTAGGTGAAAAGGATGAACGCACTGCTGAAGTGGATGAGTATCGGGAGAAAATAAAGGGACAAGAGTTTCCGAAAGAAGCATTAGAACGAATAAATAAAGAAATTGACCGCTTAGGGAAAATGCCACCCATGGTGGCTGAGAGCGCTGTTATTCGTACTTATCTTGATTGCTTGTTAGCTTTGCCGTGGAGCACGGAGTCTGTTGATATGCTGGATATTGATATGGCGGAAAAAATCTTAGACGAAGATCATTATGGTTTGGAAAAAGTTAAAGAACGCATTTTAGAGTATTTATCCATTCGGAAATTGACTGAAACCATGAAGGGACCTATTTTATGTTTAGTAGGACCGCCTGGTGTAGGTAAAACTTCTCTGGCTCGTTCTATTGCCCGAGCAATGGATAGGAAATTTGTCAGAGTTTCCTTAGGTGGCGTGCGAGATGAGGCTGAAATACGCGGTCATCGCCGCACTTATGTGGGAGCAATGCCAGGACGGATTATTCAAGGTATGCGCACAGCAGGTTCTAAAAATCCCGTATTTTTACTTGATGAAATTGATAAAATGAGTGCTGATTTTAGAGGTGATCCATCAGCAGCTCTCTTAGAAGTACTTGATCCTGAGCAAAATAATACATTTAGCGATCATTATGTAGAAGTGCCTTTTGACCTTTCACGAGTACTATGGGTCATCACTGCCAATGTAATGCATAATATTCCTCGGCCTCTTTTGGATCGAATTGAGATTATACAGATTCCTGGGTATACCGAGGAAGAAAAGGTGCAGATTGCTAAACGTTATTTGATCACTAAACAAGTGAGTGAACATGGACTTAGCGATAAGCAGATCGTCTTTTCTGAAGGCATCTTGAAAAAAATAATTAGTGCTTATACCCGTGAATCGGGAGTGCGTAGCCTAGAGCGTAATGTTGCCACGTTATGTCGTAAAGTAGCTCGCCTGATTGCGCAAAATAAACGTACGAGTGTAAAAGTGACTGCTCAAAATTTGCATACATTCTTAGGTGCACCTAAATACCGTCATACACAAGCTGAAAGGGAGCATCAGGTAGGGGTAAGTACTGGTCTGGCATGGACTCAAGTCGGTGGTGAGGTACTACCGATAGAGGTTTCTGTGATGAAAGGCAAAGGAAAACTAATACTGACCGGTCAACTCGGTGAGGTCATGCGTGAATCGGCTCAGGCTGGCTTTACCTATATTCGTACGCGGGTTGAAGAACTAGGGATTGATGGAGAATTTCAAGAAAAAACGGATATTCACATCCACCTACCTGAAGGTGGTATTCCTAAAGATGGCCCATCAGCAGGTATCTCTATGTCAACAGCAGTGGTATCAGCTTTGACTGGTCGACCAGTCAGAAGTGATGTGGCCATGACTGGTGAGATTACCTTACGCGGGCGTGTGTTACCAGTCGGCGGCATAAAAGAGAAAGTACTGGCAGCTCATCGTGTTGGTATTAAAACAATCATTATGCCAAAAGAGAATCAAAGAGATATTGATGAAATTCCCGCAAATGTAAGAAAAAATCTTGAATTTATTTTTGTGGAACATATGGATGAGGTTCTTGAAGCAGCATTGGTGAAAGTAAATGAATGATGAAAAGATTGCTATTAATATTACTAGTGGACAATATATAGCCTCCGCAGTACGTATGGATCAATATCCAGAAGGTGAACTACATGAAGTGGCGTTCATGGGGCGCTCTAATGTGGGGAAATCTTCACTTATCAATTCATTATGCCGTCGTAATGGGCTAGCGCGCACAAGTGGTAGCCCAGGGAAAACCCAGACCCTTAATTTTTACCGGTTGATGGCTAAGATGAGTGAAGAAGACCGCCGGGAGTTTTTTTTAGTCGATTTACCTGGATATGGGTATGCTCGTGCTGGGAAGTCGAGTCGGCGGCAGTGGGCTAGTTTTATTGAAGAATATTTATTAAAATCGTCAAGGCTCCAACTTGCTTGTCAGTTAATTGATATTCGCCATGATCCCATGGATAGTGATATCAAGACTTACCAGTGGCTAATTGAAAATGATGTACCTGTACAGGTGATTGCTACCAAGGCTGATAAGCTTACTCGTATGAATGTGAACAAAAATGTGAATGCAATTCGCAAAGGTCTTGGCATGAAAAGTGATAATATTATTGCTTATTCAGCAGAAAAAGGTTTAGGTCGAAGTGAGCTACTTGACGTAATAGGAGAAATTCTGTTAAAATAAAGTGCAATTACCCAAGAGGACAGCATGGGCTGTTCTCTTTTTTGATAAGTATAGAAGTACCTATGCAGGATGTTATCTATCAATAAACGCCGTTAGACCTACTACTTAATGGCATCCTGACTGCACGATAAACTAGTTAATAAAAAATAATAAAGGAGTTGTATATGCTTACTGCATTTGACAAAAGACTATTAAATATCATACAGACTTATTTACCCTTTGAAAGTCGCCCTTTTGCTGCCATTGCTGCACGGTTAGGCGCAGAAGAGTCGTTTGTGATTGAACGGCTAAGGTTTTTGAAGGAACAAGGGTTTATCAGACGTATCGGCCCGTTTTTTGATTCTAGCAAATTGGGATATATTGGTACGTTAGTAGCACTTGAAGTTGAGCCATGTGCTATCCCCCAAGTTGCTGCAGTGATTAATTCAGAATATGGTGTTACTCATAATTATGAACGTGATGGAATTTTAAATTTATGGTTTACTCTGTTTAGCCATAATATGAGCGAGCAAAATGAAGTATTGAAAAAAATTGGCAATCTTGCTGGTGTTGTAAGGCTTATCAATTTACCAGCGACCCAGAAGTTTAAGATAAGTGTACAGTTTACCTTATAATAAGGCGAAAACAATGAGTGGAGGTGACACATGCTAGACGAGTTAGATAAAAATATTATTGCTATTATGCAAGATGAATTTCCACTAGTCCCTGAGCCATACCGTGCCATCGCAGACAAACTAGGTATAAGTGAAGATGAACTTTTGATTCGCTTGAATAAATACAGTCAGTCTAAGAAAATTCGTAAAATGGGGGCTGTCCTTCGGCATCGTGAAGTTGGCTATTCTGCTAACGCTTTGTGTGCATGGATTGTACCTGATGAACGAATTTGCGAGGTAGGAGAACTGTTTGCAAAGGTTGCTGTCGTGACCCATTGTTATGCTAGGGTTGCTCAGCCTGGATGGCCTTACAATTTTTATACTATGCTACATGCTAATACCCGTGAACAATGCAATGTTATAGCAAAAAATTTGGCCGAGCAGGCTGGATTGCAAGACTATATTATGTTATTTAGCACCAAAGAATGGAAAAAAAATAGCATGCAGTATTTTATGAATAATAACAAATGAATGGTTCGATAAATCAATTGCGCATAAGCAGTAGTTAACGTGCAATTGTTTTAAAAAAAGACTCAAATTATTGTAAATGGTGAATAGTAAATAAGAGAAAAATATTATGTCGAGTATACTATAATTAGGGACATGATCGAATATTGAAAAAAAAATAGACTTAAAGCTGAATCATGGTGTATTATAGAAAGAGAATTTACATGTAGGTGATTAAAATAGTGAATAAAAAAACGATATTTGAAATGGTACAAAGTGATTTAATACTCTTAGAAGCTAAATTGTTTTCTGTAATACACTCTCCAGAAAAATTAATAACAGATATGAGCAAGCATTTGATCGAAGCAGGTGGTAAACGTTTGCGGCCGGCCTTATATTTTATGTGTGCTCAAAATAAAGTGTGTGACAGTGAAAAATTCGTGTCGCTTGCAGTAGCTATTGAATTAATACATATGGCAACACTCGTGCATGATGATGTCATTGATAATTCTGCTATTCGCCGCGGTAAGCCTACTGCCAATGCCTGTTGGGGGAATCATTCCTCCGTGTTGATTGGCGATTATTTATTTGCTAAAGCATTTTCCCTAGTAGCATGTAAAGTGAGTAACCAAATGCTACAAGTATTAGCAGATGTTATCTGTTCCATGTGTGAAGGTGAAATCAATCAGAACCGTAGCACATTTAATGCTGATCAGGTAGAAAATGAATATTTGGGGCGGATTGCCCAAAAAACAGCTAATTTTCTGGCAGCGAGCTGTGAGCTTGGAGCTTTGGCGGCTGAGCTTCCTAACAATGAAGTACAAGCGTTTCGTGAATATGGTTATTCTCTAGGCATGGCGTTTCAGATTACAGATGATATTTTGGATATTACTGCTTCCGCAGAACAACTTGGTAAACCCGTAGGTAATGATTTGCGCCAGGGTATTGTGACATTACCAGTTATATATGCCTTGCAGCATAGTTCTCATAGCGCAGAACTTAGGGAAATAGTACAAACACCAAATATGTCAGAAGAAGCAATAAAACGTGGCTTAGAGATTATACATGAAACTGAAGCAGTAGAATATTGTTACAGTCGTGTTGCTCATTATTTAGAAACAGCACGTAACATTATACCTGACTCAGTTGCCATTGAGCATAAAGAGGCTTTTATTACCGTTGCTGATTTTGTTGGAATGCGTAACTACTAAAGTACGGTAAAATAGGCTCCAATAGAGTCGTAATTTACAAAAATTGACATCATGGCCTGAATGAGAAAAGACTTGGCAGCCAACCAAGTCTTTTCTTATTAGTATTTTTTATGTATAATATAACTATAAATTTAAGTAAGAGGGGTTTGCTTACTATGTTTAACTTTAGTATGCCTGAGTTGGCACTTGTTTTAGTGATTGCCCTTGTGGTTTTTGGTCCTGGCAAATTGCCTGAAGTTGGTAAGGCATTGGGCAAAGGCATTCAGGAATTTAAAAAAGCAACATCTGGCGAAGCCATCAAAGATGAGCCAATCAAAGTTGAACCAATAAAAGTTGAGACTAGGCCTGAAGAAAAGAAGTGAGGAATACTCAATGTCTGAAATAACAAGTCATGATAGTGATGAGGAAACCTTAGCAACTGAAAAATTAGAAGACAAGATGTCTTTAGTTGATCACTTGCAAGAATTTAGAAAGAGGCTGCTGATTGCACTTGTTGCTGTGGCTGTGGGAAGTGCTGTCAGTTACTTTTATGCCGCCGAATTGGTGCATTATATTACGGCTCCTGCTGGTAAATTATATTATATGAGTCCAGGGGAAGCCTTTTTTGCATATGTAAGGGTATCTTTTTTCGTCGGTTTCTTATTGGCATTGCCTGTCGTGTTATATCAGGTCTGGGCCTTTGTTGTACCAGCTCTTAGTAATAAGGAACGCAGCGTCTCCCTTATTTTAATTCCATCATCGGTACTACTATTTTTTATTGGACTGGCTTTTTCATATATGCTAGTTTTGCCCGCAGGTATTAAGTTTTTTATGGGCTTTGCCACGGACGATTTGCAACCGATGTTCTCCTTAGGGCAGTATTTGTCCTTTGTTATTTCTTTTTTACTACCCTTCGGTTTTATCTTTGAGCTCCCATTAGTTATTTTATTGCTGGTGAAGTTTGGTATTATCGGCTCAGAGTTTTTGACTGCTCGACGCAAACATGTGCTAGTGTTATCTTTTGTGGTCGGTGCCGTCATATCCCCTACCCCAGATATTTTTTCACAGACGATGATTGCCGTACCGCTCATAGTAATGTATGAAATAAGTTTGTTTATTGTAAAATACATATTAAAAAAATAATATGTATAATCTCAATTAAAGAAAGGAAGTATAGACGTGGCTTTTAATGATTTACGTGAATTTATTCGTGCCCTGGAAGAGCGGGGTTTATTAAAACGGATTAAGCAGCAGGTAGACTGTGAACTGGAAATTACGGAGATTACTGACCGTGTATCCAAACTGTCTGGTGAGAAGAATGTGGCTTTGCTGTTTGAAAATGTAAGAGGCTATGATATGCCTGTACTGATGAATGCTTTTGGTAGTATGGAACGCATGGCATTGGCCTTTGGTGTCGATAAAGTTGATGATGTGGCCGCTGATTTAAAAAGCATCTTTGCAATACCCTATATTTCCATGGAAAATAAAATGGATTTACTTAAAATCATTCCCATGGCTAAACGGGCAATAAATTTTCCTAAATATGTAAAAAACGCACCGTGCAAAGACGTCATTATTAAGGATCAACCGACACTTGATAAATTCCCGATTTTACAGTGTTGGCCTGGTGATGCTGGCAAATTTATCACCCTGCCCTTGGTATTTACGAAGAATCCATTAAACGGCAAACGAAATGTGGGTATGTACCGCTTACAGGTATTTGATGGACAAACTACGGGTATGCATTGGCATATGCACAAAAATGGGGCAGAGAACTTCCGTGCTCATCAAGAATTGGGGAGAGATCGGATTCAAGTGGCTGTGGCCATTGGTACTGATCCTGTAGTTACCTATGCTGCTACTGCGCCACTACCTAAAGATATTGATGAAATGGTCTTTGCAGGATTTTTACGCAAGAAATCTGTAGAGCTTGTAAAATGCGAAACCGTTGATATTGAAGTGCCAGCCCATGCAGAAATTATACTAGAAGGCTATGTTATGATGGATGAACTCCGGCGGGAAGGACCATTTGGTGATCATACAGGATACTATTCTTTGGCCGATGATTATCCAGTTTTTCATATTACGTGTATTACTCATCGTAAAAATCCTATTTATTCATCAACCATTGTTGGTAAACCGCCTATGGAAGATTGCTTCTTAGCAAAAGCCACTGAGCGTATTTTTCTACCTGTATTACAAATGACCTTGCCAGAGATTGTGGATATCAATCTACCATTAGAAGGTGTATTTCATAACTGCGCTGTTGTGTCGATTAAAAAGACATATCCGCAACAAGCTAAGAAAGTAATGCATGCCATTTGGGGTATGGGGCAAATGATGTTCACAAAAATGATTATTGTTGTAGACGAGCATGTCAATGTTCAAGATATGAATGAAGTCTGGTGGCGTGTGTATAATAACATTGATGCTCGCCGGGATATTGTAATGGTCGATGGGCCGCTCGATGTACTTGACCATTCCTCACCAATGCCTAACTGGGGGACTAAAGTGGGTATTGATGCCACAAAAGCTTGGCCAGCAGAGGGTTATACTCGTGAATGGCCAGATGAAATTGAAATGTCAGATGATATCAAAACAATGGTTGATAAGAAATGGAAGGATCTGGGCCTTGAGTAAATTTAAAGCACATATGAATAATATAGTCTTATCTCATGCGGTTTTTGCTTTGCCTTTTGCATATATCGGTGCAATATTGGCAGCGAATGGTATGCCCAAGGTTTTAGATCTTGTGTGGATTACACTGGCGATGATCGGTGCTCGTAGTGCGGCCATGGCGTTAAATAATTTTATTGACTTAAAATATGATCGTCTGCAGCCTCGTTTCGCCAATCGACCCATGGTCACAGGAGCCGTTAAGCCTTGGGAGGCGGTATTGTTAACAATATTTAGTTTAGCAGTGTTTTTTTTGGCGGCAGCTCATTTACATCCAGTATGTTTAAAACTGGCGCCTTTAGCTGTTATTCCTTTTTCTGTATATCCCTATATGAAAAGATTTTCGTGGACTTGTCATTTTGTATTAGGGCTGGCCTTATCCGTTGCCCCTATTGGTGCTTGGATGGCCATTCGAGGTGAACTCACATTACCTATTGCTCTGCTCGGTCTGGCAGTAGGTGTGTGGATTGCTGGTTTTGATATTATTTATGGTTGTCAGGATGTAGCTTTTGATAAGCAGAATGGACTCCATTCTGTGCCTGTGCGGTTTGGTGTGCAAGGCGCACTTACGATCGCCAAAGCCATGCATGCGATTAGTATTATTGGCTTTTTTGCTGTGGGACAGCTTATGCATATGCAGTGGGCATATTATAGCGGAGTCGTGCTCGCGGCCATTGTGTTGGTATATCAGCATTCTATTGTCAGCCCAACTGATTTTCGGCAAGTAACGCAAAGTTATTTCATGCGTAATGGTTTAGTAAGTATCGCCTTATTGATTTTCACAGTAATAAGTATGATATTATAATGGGGTGCAACAATATGTCAGCAAGAATTCTGGAGGGCAAAGTATTTGCCCAACAAATTAAAGAAAGTGTCAAAGCAGAGGTTGAATTGTTAACAGAGATACATGGCATTACGCCTGGACTCGCCGTCATTATTGTTGGCGAAAATCCTGCCTCGAAAATTTATGTAGCCAATAAGCACAAAGGGTGCGCAGAGGTAGGCATTTATTCTGAAGTGGTGCAGATGCCAGAAACCACTACTAAAGAAGAATTGTTAGCACAAATTATTGCTCTCAATGAGAATTTGGCTATTGATGGTATGTTATTACAACTGCCTTTGCCTGGTCATTTAAAACAATATGAAGCAGAGTTTTTAAACGCTATTCATCCGGATAAAGATGTGGATGGTTTTCATCCTATCAATGTGGGGAAATTAACCATCGGACAAGAACATCTAGTGCCGTGCACGCCTTGTGGTTGTATAAAAATGTTGGAACTTGCCAATATAGAGATAGCCGGCAAGCATGCTGTGATTATCGGCCGTAGTAATATTGTCGGTAAGCCAATGGCTCATTTATTATTAGCACGCAATGCAACAGTAACCATATGTCATTCTCGTACAACTGATTTGCCCAGTATAACGCGGCAAGCCGACATTTTATTCGTAGCGATTGGCAAACCTAATTTTGTAACTAAAGATATGGTAAAACCAGGTGCAGTAGTCATCGATGTAGGTATCAATCGAACATCTGACCAGAAACTAGTTGGTGATGTTGATTACGCACAGGTGAAAGAAATAGCAGGTGCTATTACCCCTGTACCTGGCGGAGTGGGTCTTTTGACAATTGCCATGCTACTCAGTAATACTGTCAAAGCAGTGAAGTTAAAACACAATATAAAGTAATAGTACAGCCAAAGAGATAGAAGAGTCACATGCTACTTGAAGTAATAACTTTGACTGTATTCATAGGGGGATTCATATGAAAAGTGATGTTGAAATAGCCCAAGAAGCGATTATGAAAAATGTGATAGAAGTTGCAAAAGAACTTGAAATAAGCCCGGATGACCTAGAACTTTATGGCAAATATAAAGCCAAGCTGTCACTTGAGAAATGGGAAAGCATAAAATCACGTTCTGATGGTAAATTGGTATTGGTGACTGCCATAAACCCTACACCCGCAGGCGAGGGAAAGACGACGACTACTGTAGGCCTTGGCGATGCCTTACGCCTTATGGGCAAAAAAGTAGCCATTGCTCTGCGTGAACCATCTCTAGGTCCTTGTTTTGGCATAAAAGGTGGCGCCGCTGGTGGCGGCTATGCTCAGGTAGTGCCCATGGAAGACATTAACTTGCATTTTACTGGGGATTTTCATGCCATTACAACGGCTCACAATTTACTAGCGGCCGTTATTGACAATCATATTCATCAAGGTAATGAGCTAGGAATTGATCCGCGGCGTATTACCTGGCGGCGAGTTGTAGATCTCAATGACCGAGCGCTCAGGTCCATCATTAGCGGTCTTGGTGGCAAAATAAATGGCGTTCCCCGTGAAAATGGTTTTGATATTACGGTAGCATCTGAAATGATGGCTATTTTATGTTTAGCCAGAGATTTAGATGATATGAAAGCGCGTATTGGTCGAATTATCATTGGTTATACCTATGATAATAAAATTGTTACAGCTGATGAACTAAAGGTAACTGGGGCATTGACGCTACTATTTAAAGATGCGATAAAACCAAATTTAGTGCAGACACTGGAGAATACGCCAGCCATTATCCATGGCGGACCATTTGCTAATATTGCTCATGGTTGTAATAGTGTCATGGCTACCAAATTTGCCTTAAAACTGGCAGATATTTGTGTAACGGAAGCAGGGTTTGGCGCTGACCTTGGTGCGGAAAAGTTTCTAGATATTAAATGCCGTTTCGCTGGTATTAAACCAGATGCTGTGGTCATTGTTGCCACTGTCAGGGCCCTTAAAATGCATGGTGGTGTGCCAAAGACCCAATTAGTCGGGGAAAACATGGATGCTTTAGCACAAGGCATCGCTAATTTGACTAAACATATCGAAAATATGCAAAAATTCGGTCTGCCAACAGTTGTCGCTATCAATGCATTTCCCACTGATACGACCAAAGAACTTGAGTTTGTACGGCAAAAATGTATAGAACTTGGCGCTGAGGTGGCTTTGTCTGAGGTGTGGGCTAAAGGGGGACAAGGCGGCCTAGAACTGGCAGAAAAAGTGTTGGCAGCTTGCGCGAAGCCTAGTAACTTTACCTATATTTATGATGAGCGCCAGCCAATTAAAGATAAAATTTTGGCCATCGCCACAGAAATTTACGGTGCAGTGGGGGTAAACTATACTACTGGGGCCGAAAAGGCTATCGGGGAGCTAACAGCCCTAGGGTTTGATAAAACACCTATATGTATGGCAAAAACTCAATATTCCTTAAGTGATGATATGACGAAACTAGGACGTCCTACAGGTTTTACCATCACTGTGCGTGAAGTGCGGGTAGCCGCAGGCGCTGGATTCTTAGTGGCTCTTGCTGGTGATATTATGACGATGCCAGGGCTTCCTAAACGTCCGGCAGCTGAGAGAATGGATATTGATAATACGGGAAAAATTAGCGGCTTATTTTAGACTTAGAATAGTTATTAAGATTTTCAGTATTGACTTGTAGTAGTCATTCATATTATTGTAGATAACAGGAAAGGCAGATAAGCTTAAAGCTGTTTGCCTATTCCTATTTTGAGGAGGATTCTTGTGTATAAAATTCTTGTTAAACAGCAATTGGCGCCTAGTGTCCAACTTTTTGAGGTAGAGGCACCACTTATTGCGAGAAAAGCTCAACCTGGTCAATTTGTCATTTTGCGTATCAATGAAGATGGGGAACGTATTCCCTTGACAATAGCCGATTTTAATCGAGAAACAGGCAGTATTACACTGATCTTTCAAGAAGTAGGCGCTACGACTGTGGAATTAGGCAAGTTAAATCAAGGCGATTTTATCTTAGACTTGGTAGGCCCTCTTGGAAAAGCAACCCATATTAAAAAACTTGGCACAATTGTCTGCGTCGGCGGCGGTATTGGTATTGCCCCAGTCTATCCGATCGCCCGTGGCATGAAGGAAGCTGGGAATGAAGTTATTTCCATTATTGGTGCTCGTTCTAAAGATATATTAATTTATGAAGAAGAAATGGAGGCAGTGAGTGATGAACTGATTATAACCACTGATGATGGTTCCAAAGGGCGAAAATGCTTGGTCACGGTGCCTCTCAAAGAACTCTTAGATTCCGATAAAAACATCAGCCTCGTTGTGGCTATCGGGCCAGTCATTATGATGAAATTTGTCGCTGAAACAACACGCCCTTACGGTGTTCCTACCGTAGTCAGTCTTAACCCTATCATGGTAGATGGCACAGGTATGTGCGGCGGTTGTCGCGTATCAGTAGGTAATGAAAATAAATTTGCCTGTGTTGATGGTCCAGAATTTGATGGACATAAAGTGGATTTTGATGTATTAATGTCGCGTCAGCGTATGTATAAACCTCAAGAAAAACAACAAAGTGATGATGTTGTTGCTACCAAGGAGTGTGAATGCAAATGTCACTCTCATTAAAAAGGCACCCAATGCCCGAACAAGATCCCCAGGTGCGGGCTAAGAATTTTGACGAAGTAACTCTTGGCTATACAGCTGAACTCGCTAAGGCTGAGGCTCAGCGCTGCTTACAGTGTAAAACAGCGCCTTGTCGCACGGGCTGCCCAGTAGACATTGACATTCCTGCTTTTATTCAGCATATTAAAGATGGAGATATGGATGCTTCTATTACTAAAATTCAAGAAGTGAATGGCTTGCCGGCAGTATGCGGCCGCGTATGTCCTCAGGAAGAACAATGTGAAAAATATTGTGTACTGGCAAAAAAGGGTGAGGCTGTTGCGATTGGGCGTTTAGAACGTTATGTTGCAGATACCTCCCGAGAAAAAGGGGAAATCATCAATCTTCTAGAGTATGCAACGGATGCTCAGAAAGTTGCTATTGTAGGTTCAGGCCCAGCTGGGCTGAGCGCCGCTGGTGCTTTGGCGAAAATGGGTTATAAAGTTACGGTATTTGAGGCCCTACATTTGCCTGGTGGAGTACTCATGTATGGTATTCCAGAATTTCGTTTGCCGAAAGATGAAGTTGTACAGGCAGAAATTAATAATTTGCGTAAACTTGGCGTGGAAATTGTTGTTAATGCCGTTATCGGTAGTACTTTTACAGTTGATGAGCTACTAGAAGAAGAAGGCTTCGATGCTGTATTTATTGGCACAGGAGCCGGTCTACCTTATTTCATGGATGTACCTGGTGAAAACCTGAATGGTGTGTATTCTGCCAATGAATTTTTGACTCGCTGTAACTTGATGAAAGCCTACTGCTTCCCCAAAAGCGCTACACCGATTCATGTGGGCAAAAGAGTTGCTGTCATCGGGGGCGGCAATGTGGCAATGGATGGTGCCAGAACAGCACTGCGCTTAGGCGCTGAACATGTATCTATCGTCTATCGCCGCTCAGAAAAAGAATTACCAGCCAGACTTGAAGAGGTTCACCATGCCAAAGAAGAAGGTATTGATTTTCAACTACTGACTGCGCCAACAGCAGTACTTGGCAAAGATGGCTGGGTAACTGGTCTACAATGCATTCGTATGGAGCTAGGTGAACCTGATGCTTCAGGCCGCCGTCGGCCGATCGAAATTCCGGGTTCCGAATTTACGTTTGATGTAGATACTGTCATCATCGCCATCGGCCAAGGTCCTAATCCATTGGTACAGTCTACAACCAAAGGTCTAGAAACAAATAGAAAAGGCAATATTAATGCCGATTCTGAAACTGGCGCTACCAGCAAACCTGGTGTATTCGCTGGTGGGGATATTGTCACAGGGGCTGCGACTGTTATCCTTGCCATGGGAGCGGGTAAGAAAGCTGCAGTGGCGATTGATGGTTATTTGAAAGAGAAGAGAGAGTAAATAATAGAGATAGAGAGGGCTGTATATAACATATGTTATATACAGCCCTCTCTATCTACAAATCACTTGAGATGAAATCTTATTGGGAATAAGATAGTTAAAGTGCGCGAGAAAGTTCTTCAAGATCAGTTACAGAAGAAGCCATATCTTGTATTGCAGAAGAAATCTGTTCCGTAGCAATCGCTTGGTGGCTGCTTTGTATAGAACAATCGGCAAGCTTTGCATCAATTGCTAAAATATCATTGCGAATATCCAACAGTATTTTTGTAATATCTCGCGTGGATGATGCACTCGTTACAGCCATTTTTCTGATTTCTTCAGCTACGACAGCAAACCCGCGACCGTGTTCACCAGCCCGAGCAGCTTCGATTGCAGCATTTAAACCGAGTAAATTGGAGTTGGCCGCTACACTTCCGATAAATTTGAGAATTTCATCGGTCTTATGTAAATCTTGCACAACTTTATTACCCGTTATTTTCAAATCGCTGATCACTTGGGCTAAATCTGTCGCCGTAGCAGCAATTTCTTCTGTTGTGGCAGTAATTTCTTCCGATGTGGCCGCCAGGGCTTGAACCGCAGAATTAAGAATCACTTGATTTTTAAGACTGACTCCTACTGTGATTGCGCCCATAATCTTTCCAGCCTTATCTTTTAGAGGAATAGATGATGACTTTAAAGGTACTCCATATGCTTCTTTAGGCACAGTGATGATAACCGATTGTCCTGTATCTAAGACTTTTCTAACTCCGGCATTTGGAGGAATCGGTGTCCCTACTGGGACTTTTACGTCGATTTCTTTACCAGGCAGATAATAAATAAATTTTTCTAGATCTGTAATACCGAACATAACGTCTGTTGGAAAAAGTTCTTGCATCAGTGGCAAGGTTGATTTTAAGGTTTCCAGTACCTCGTTAAATTCTGATTCTGCTGTTTTGTTCACAAAATATAACTCCTTTTACTATTTGATTTTCATTTATAACATCACTATCTTTAATGGAACTCTGTAGATTCAGAATTAGACGTCATTAGTATAATAATACCACGTATCTCATAAGAAAGTTTCAGAAACTTTCAGTTTAATTAATTCAACATCATAGTGATATATCCTGCTACCATATATCGGTAAGCATTTGTTTTTTTCAAGAATAGTATTGGGTACAGTGAAATTCATATACGTTTATGTTATTAAAAAAACCGCTTTTTAGAAAGAGGAAGGATTTTAGAGTTATTTGTTGAAAATATAAGTAAAATAGTATGTAACCATCAGATAAAGGGGTTGCCGGTGCTTACCGGTGTATTTTTTTTGTACACGTATGGATAAAATATATAGATTATCAAGATATCAGTGCTTAATCAGCTAGTATCGATTTTAATAATAAGGAGCGCTACATGAAGCACTTAATATTGCAACAGTTCTGGGATAGTATACCACGAGAAAAAATAAAGCATGTTCGCCGTAAGCTGCCTTATTATCTGAAAAAGCTAACTGAGGAACGGGGTAATATTAGCAATATGCCCGGAGGATTTTATGCACGGCGTATTCGGGGAACGGCAGATAAATATAAGTTTCGGATTGCTAATGATGATCGCATTTTGTTTATCTATGCCGATGATGTCAAAGGTATTCGAATGGAAAATAAGTGTGGCATCGTACTCCTGGCCTACTGTAGTCATGATGAACAAATTCGTAGTGGTAGAAAGATAGCGATCACTGGTAATGAAGCTTTCTCTGAATATGATTTTGACATTCGAAGTTATACAGAAGAAACAGAGACGAAGGATTTTTGCGAAATAGAAGCAAGCTATAAAGCTTTAGATCTGATGATCGACAATACTCGGGCTTATCAGGTAGATGATAATGACTTGGCACGGATGGCCGAGGATGGGGTAAAAGATTGGCAGTATTATTTAAATAATGAACAATATAATTGTGTACAACTACATGATCGGCCAGTTTTTCTGTCAGGTGGGGCTGGTACTGGTAAGTCTACTATTGGTTTACACAAATTATTTGCCCTCGGCAAGAATAAAGAGGCTAGACTGGCGTACTTTACCTATACCAAAACATTAAAAGACGATTTTGCAAAAATTTATAATGGTTATCAGCAAGACTATCATAAAAGTAATCCAGATGAGTCATTCGCAAAGGTTGAATTTCATTCACTCAATCAATTTTGCTTTACAATTTTAGAGAGAAAATCAGCAAATTTAATCGATTTTCGTAAATTTGAAAGTGGATTTTGTGCAGATAATTGCTTCTTATTTCAAAATATGCCCATTCATAAAGTAGACATTTGGCAAGAAATTCGTGGATTGATTAAAGGCTTTATGGGGAAATATTGGCTACGCAATGAAGTATTGAAGGGACACCAATTTGACTCGCCTTTGATGTTGCAAGAACTTTATCTGAGTTTGGCCGATGAAGATTGTATTTTTAATAAGGAAGAAAGAATTAAAATATATACAATAGCTGAAAAATATCAATCATGGCTAGAAAAAGAAAATAAGTTTGATGAAAATGATTTAGCCCGTACTATGCTCATCATGCTATTGAAGAAGAAGCTAAAGCCTATCTATGACTATATTATGGTGGATGAGGTCCAGGATCTAAGTGAATTGCAGATTTATTTATTGTTATCATTGAAACGCAATCAGGGAAATTTTAATGATTACTTTTTTAGTGGTGATATTCACCAAATGATTAATCCTACATATTTTAGCTTTAGTCGACTCAGGATGCCTTTCCATTATCAACAAGTAAATACAGAACTACAGATCTTAGAAAAAAATTATCGTAGCCAGGCACATATTGTGGAATTGAGTAACAAAATGGGGGAATTATGCAAGACTTATATTGGAGCTAAGGACAACTTTAGTGCCATTGCTTTGCAGAAACCGGGGAATTTACCTTTTTGGTTGATACCAAGTGCAGACAATCGACAGCAACTATTATCCGTTTTACAGCGAAAAGACCGAAAATATGCAATTATTGTTGTTCCCAATGAAGCTGAGAAGCAGCGAATTAAAGAGGAAATGGGAACAGCTGAACGCATTTTTACCGTTCAGGAAATTAAAGGGCTGGAATATGATTATGTAGTTTGCGTAAACATGTTGACGCCTTTTCTTACTGAGTGGCAGGATATTATAGGTGGCTTGGGAAAAAAGAATGCTAAGTATCGCTATTATTTTAATATTTTTTATGTGGCATTAACCCGTGCCAAACGAAATTTGTGTATTTATGAAGATAATATGCAGCATCCATTGTTTTTGCACATCCAAGATTTTCTGCAACCAATAGCTCTATTTGATCCAGGGGTTATGGATTTGGTAAGGCGTGCTAGCCAACTAGAGGTGCTCAGTGATGCGCGCAATCAGGAACGACTGGGCAATTATGACCAGGCTATGCAGGGCTATGCTGATAGTAATGATCAGATGGGTGTTTTGCGGTGTAAAGGTAAGATTTTTCAAGAAGAAGGCTTGTATTTTGAAGCAGTAAAATGTTTTTTAACAGCAGGAGAAAATGATGAGGCATGGAAGCTAGCAGACGAAGTGGAAAATGATAAGCTTCGTTTATTTGTACTATTACAGATTATGAAGTCCCCTGAGGAGCTGGAAAATAGGTTTGCCAAACCATTAGGAGATATACACGAAATTATTACCAGAGAAATTGGCGATCGTGAATTTATAGAGTTAGTGTACCGAAATTATCTAGGGCCTAAGTTTGAGGAATATCAAAAAAAATGTGATGACTGTCTAGATGGTATTGAAATGGTCAAAAAGGAGTTTACACTAGATGAGTGATAAGCAATTAGAAAATTTATTAAATGGATTTGTAAAAAGTTCCCAGTCTCTTAGTTCGTTACAAGAGGGCATTTTAAGTTTGCATGGAGTCATGGAGCAGTTTCATAGAGTCACCGAGGATTTTGCAATAAAAAATGAGATAGATACATTGTTGCCGAAAGTAAATGAACATTTTACTCAGGCCAATGATGTATATTCTAACATTACTGATAATTTGAAAAAAATTCAGATAAATACACAGGAGATGCAAACGACAGGGCAGCTATGCTCTGAAAATATAGAAAAGTCATGGCAACAATTGAGTAACATCCAAGAATATCTACAAAAATATTTGGATGAAATCATACCTTTTTATCAGACCATAGGCGCAGAGATGGCTATCGTGCATGATGTACAGCATTCTACAGAGATAGACTTAAAGGGCATGCATACTGATATGAATAAGATTTTGAATATGCATAGTGAACTGACCAGAAAACTAGAGCAACATAAAGAACTTTTACACCAGACTGCCGAGCAGCAACAGGAAGTGACAAAAGTTTTTACGGCGATTGGTGAGATTGGTGATAAATGTGCAACTGAGTCGTCGCAAACCTTTGCGGAATTGAAGGTGATAAGCACTTATCTAGAACAATATACGCAAGAGATGGTGCCTGCATATCAAAAATTGCAGGCGGAAGTAGGTTGTTTGCAAGAGATGCAGGGCAATATGACTGACGTTGCTCGTTCAATAAATAGTAGTGCTCAGGAAATGGGTGCTATGCAGCAGGAATTCAAGCTGCAAATGGCCGAGTATCGTCAAATGATGACACAGTCAAGGCAAATGCAAGACGAGCTGCTTGCTATTGCCCAAAAGAATCTAGCGATGAATGCTTTTGTTGAAAAAATGCACGGGACGCAGATGGTAGCTACTGAATATTTCACGACCATCTGTGAAAAATGGCAAGAAGAGCATTTGAATGACGCAATTGAGAAATGGTTAGATGAAAACTTAGATAAAGCCATTAAGAAGAAGATCAAAGGAGCTCTTGGTTTGCGGTGGAAATAATTGATATTATTTATAGTAGGGCTTTAATTTTTTAGCAGGATAAATCATCATATATATCGAATGAAAAATAAATTACATTATAGCAACTTTTCGCGTTTTTTGAGACTCTAGATGCGATAAGACGGTTTTAGTTGGGATATTATGCAGGAGGGGTATTATGATACAACAAGAAAAGACGTTTAGATTGGTAACGCGCAGTGATTTTGACGGATTGGTATGTGCAGTGTTGCTTAAAGAACTTAATATGCTTAAAGACATTAAGTTTGTGCATCCCAAAGATATGCAGGATGGCAAAGTTGAAGTCACTGAAAATGATATTACAACTAATTTACCTTATGTTCCAGGCGTATATTTGGCATTCGATCATCATTTGAGCGAAACTCTTCGTGTTCAGGGAAGTCCAGCCAATCATATTATCGATCCAAATGCTCCATCAGCAGCCCGCGTGGTATACGATTACTTTGGCGGTAAAGAACGGTTTCCTACGGTGTCTGAGGATATGATGGTAGCAGTAGACAAGGCTGATTCAGCTCAATATGATCTCGAAGATGTACTGAATCCAGCAGGGTGGGCATTGCTGAATTTTCTAATGGATGCTCGGACTGGACTCGGACGGTTTAGAGATTTTAGAATATCTAATTATAATTTAATGATGGACCTCATTGATCACTGCCAGACGAAAACTATTGATGAAATTATGGCACTACCTGATGTACAAGAACGGGTGGATATTTATTTTAAACATGCTGAAAAATTTAAAGAACAGGTTCAGCGTTGTGCCACTGTTCATAATAATTTAGTCGTCCTAGATTTGCAGCAAGAGGAAATTATTTATAGTGGCAATCGTTTTATGATTTATGCGTTATTTCCAGAGTGTAATATTTCTATTCACAGGATGTGGGGGTTCCAAAAGCAAAACACGGTGTTTACGGTTGGTAAGTCTATTTTCAAACGGACATCGAATACTAACATCGGAGAACTCATGCTAAAATATGCTGGCGGTGGGCATCTCAATGCAGGAACTTGCCAAGTGGACCACGATCAGGCTACACGAGTATTACAAGAGTTAGTTGATAAAATTAATATTGATGGTTAAATAAGAGATTTTTACTTGTAATTGACAAATAAGCGCCTGTCATAGAGGACTAGGCGCTTATTTGTTTTTTTATGCCATCCCTATATAGAGGCGCAGGAAAAAGGATAATTTTGTAGAAATATAGATACTAATAGAGCGAAAATCTAAAATAAACCATTAAAGGACATTATAAGGAGCTGATTCTATGATTCAAAAGATATCTTCTATTGCCCTTAATATTACAATGGTCTATGGGGTAACGAGTGTATTGTGGATTTTACTATCTGATCATTTGTTAAACTATTTTGTTCCAGATCCAGCTCTAGGCATAAAGATTGCAATTGTAAAAGGTTGGTTTTTTGTTGGGATTACGGCAATAATGCTTTATAAGTTGATTAGTAAGAATACGAAGTTGCTGGTAGAGTCAGAGCAAAAGCTGCAAAAAAAGAATGAGGAAATTATGGCCACTTATGAAGAATTGCTGGCCAATGAAGAAGAATTAAAGCAGCAATTTGATGAATTATTACATAGGGAAGAGCAAATTAGTCGACGAAATGAATGTCTCAATGCTTTGCATGAAGCGTCCTTGCTATTAGTGCAGGAACATATAGTAGAAGATCCTTTAATGATTGTTGTAAAAAAAATGATGGCAGTAAGTAGTGCACAGTACGGCTATATTTATTTGCTCAACGAGAATGATAGATGTATGCAACCTAAAGTCATAGAAGGATTTTTTGCAGAAGAAATTAAAACCAGTATAAAACAAGGTGAAGGTGTTATCGGACAAGTGTGGGAAAATGGGAAAACACTTGTTATTCATAATTATCATGAATGGAAAGGTCGATTACATCAGCCTATCTATAGCTTTTTACGAACTGTGATTGGTCTTCCACTGATAGTCGGAGGGAGAGTTATCGGCGTTTTTGGCATGAATTATACAGTGGAACATATCTTTGATAAAGAAGAATTACAGATGCTAGATAGTTTCGCAGAATTGGCGTCCATTGCCTTGGGCAATATTATGTTATATGAAGCCTTACAAGCAAGTCGGAATCGCAACCAAGCCTTAATTGAAGCATTGCCGGATGCTATCTTTCAATTGGATGAGCATGGCACCTTGCTTGATTACAAAAAGGGCAAAGGAATTGAGTGGTTGCTGGATATGGAGGGCAGAATTGGCCAAAAAGTGGAGACGTTTTTGTCGTTAGAACATTCGCAACTATTGATGAAAAACATAGGAAGTGCTCTTTCAACAGGAATTACCCAATCTTTTACATATAAATATTCTCACCAGGATATAGTCCAATATCGAGAAGTGCGAATTAATGCTTCTAGCCCTAAAGACGTTATTGCCACTGTTAGAGATATTACGAATCGTACAGAGATGGAGAATAAAATTCATTATTTGGCCTTTCATGATAAGGTGACTGGATTATATAATCGGGTATATTTTGAAGAAAAGCTACAACAACTAACAGAGAGTCGTCAAGGTCTCGTTGGTATCATTATGTGTGACATCGATGGACTGAAATTAGTGAATGATACTTTTGGACATCAAGTTGGGGATAACCTTCTTGTCAGTGCTGCCAAGATCCTTGCAAATTGTATAGCAGGAAATGGTGAGGTGGCGCGTGTGGGGGGCGACGAATTTGCAATGATTATAGAGAATCAAGATCGTATACAAATTGAAGCAATTTGTCATTGTATTCGTGAGGGTGTCAGAGCGTTTCGCAATGAAAATATTGAGATACCTATGAGCATTTCTACTGGAATGAGCGTTAGAACTCATCCTGAGCAAAATATGGTTGAAGTGTTTAAAGCTGCTGATGATAATATGTATCGTCAAAAATTATACAGTAGCCAAAGTGTCCGCAGTTCTATTGTACAGACCCTTGGCAAGGCTCTAGAGGCTAGAGATTTTGTCACTGGTGGCCATGCCGATCGATTGCAACATTTAATTGTAAAATTAGCAATGGCTGTGGGACTTCGGGATAGTAGATTGTCTGACCTACGCCTATTTGGTAATTTCCATGATATTGGCAAAGTAGGTATACCTGATGAGATCTTGTTTAAGCCAGGGCGCTTAACTACAGATGAATTTGAGATTATGAAGCGCCATTGTGAGATAGGTTATCGTATTGCGCAATCTTCTGGTGATTTATTACCGATAGCTGATTGGATACTGAAACATCAGGAATGGTGGGATGGCCAGGGTTATCCATTAGGAATCAGGGGTGAAGAGATACCATTGGCTTGCCGTATATTATCCATTGTTGATGCTTATGATGCCATGACCAATGATCGCCCTTATCGCCAAGCGCTACATCATGATACAGCAATTGCTGAACTTGAACGATGTGCTGGGACTCAATTTGATCCAAATCTTGTGGAATTATTCAAGCATTTAGTGCTGCAAGTATAAAGTGTGAATTAATAAGAGGGCTGCCAACGTGGTGGTCCTTTTATTTACTTAAGGTTTATGGCATAATAATGCTTAGAAGAGAGACAGCGTATTTTTAACATGTTTATTATGGTATGGAGGCAGTAATGATTCTTGTAATTGATAACTATGATTCATTTGTATATAATCTTGTGCAATATCTTGGTGAGCTCGGGCAGGAAGTTAAGGTCGTGCGTAATGATAAAATTACGATTCCGGAGATTGAGACGTTGGCACCTACCCGTATTTTGATTTCCCCAGGACCATGTACGCCAAATGAGGCTGGCATTAGCTTGGAAGTCATCCATCATTTTAAAGGCAGGATACCCATTTTAGGTGTGTGTTTAGGACATCAGGCCATAGGGCAGGTTTTTGGCGGGGATATAGTGCGGGCGCAGAGGTTAGTACATGGTAAGACATCAATGATATTTCATGACAAGCAGGGTATATTTAAAGGTATTATGAGTCCCTTTAAGGCCGGGCGTTATCACTCTTTACTTATAAAAAAAGAAACATTACCTAGTTGTCTTGTTATTACGGCCCAAACAGAGGAGGGAGAGATTATGGGAGTCCGGCACCTAGAGTTTGCCATTGAAGGACTACAGTTTCATCCTGAATCCATACTCACTGAACATGGACATCTTATGCTACAAAATTTTTTAGACATGGAGATTTATGATAGGGATAGGGGAATGTTATATTGAAACCACTACTTCGCCAAATTGTTTTAGCTGCTTCTACTGAAGAGGTATATGCATTATTTGCTAGGGAACAAGACAGCGTGTTTTTAGATAGTGCCATAGATATCCAAGGTACAGGAAGATATTCCTTTATTGCCAGAGATCCTTTCTTGGTATTTACGAGTAAAGGGCTTCGTGTTTCCTTACGGGATGCTGAGGGGACTTTTACTCAAAATGGCAGTCCTTTTGGAATATTGAAAGATCTCCTAGACAAATACAGTACAGATAAAGTGTCCGAATTTCCCCCCTTAACAGGTGGGGTTATTGGGTATTTTGGATATGATATGGGGTATTTGCTAGAAACAATAGCAAGTAACAGTCAAGATGATTCTGATGTACCTGATTGCTGTTTGGGTTTTTACGATACGGTGCTGATTTTTGACCATTATGAGGGTAAAAGCTATATTGCTTCTACTGGTTTTCCTGAAGTAGATGAAGAAAAACGATTATATAGAGCAGTCCAGCGTATTGATGAATTAATGGAATTGCTGAAAGAGGCCAGCCCGCTTGCTTTGCCGCGCCAGCCTATAGCTCAAGGAGAATATAGGGTTAATTTTACGAAAAATGCTTATTGTAACATGGTGCAGCAGGCAATTGATTATATTGGTGCAGGAGATATTTTTCAGGTCAATCTATCCCAACGGTTTTCAGTAGCATTGACGGTATCTCCTTTTGATCTCTATCGCTATTTACGCTATAGTAATCCTGCACCTTTTGCGTCTTTCCTTAATTTCCCTGAAGTGGTTGTGGCTAGTGCTTCCCCTGAACGATATCTGCTGTTAAAGGATAAATTAGTTGAAACCAGGCCCATTAAAGGGACAAGACCTCGAGGCACGGATGCTCAGTCAGACAGCAGGTTAAAGGAAGAACTCTTGGCTAGCGAGAAAGATCGGGCAGAACTGGTCATGATTATTGATTTAGAACGTAATGATCTGGGAAGAGTATGTGAATATGGTAGTGTGCGCGTGCCTCATCTCATTCGGTTAGAGGAGTATGCTACAGTTTTTCACTTAGTATCCACTGTGACAGGACGGCTGTCCCCCAATAAGGATATTATAGACCTAGTCATGGCTTCTTTTCCAGGCGGGTCGATTACAGGGGCGCCTAAAGTGCGGGCCATGGAAATTATAGATGAGAGTGAGCCTGTGAGACGGGGGATTTATACCGGTTCAATTGGCTATATTGATTTTAATGGCGATGCTGATTTGAATATTGTGATTCGTACTTTTGTTATCAAAGGGGGACAGGCACATTTTCAGGTTGGTGGCGGAATTGTTGCTGATTCTGTACCCGAACTTGAGTATCAGGAAACGTTGGATAAGGGGCGGGCGTTACTAAAGGCTTTAGGTTATAAGGCGTAAGGAGGAGGGATATGCAAGATAAGTGGATCTACCTAAATAGCAAACTGGTACTGGCTAATGAGGCTGTAATTTCTCCCTATGACCATGGCTTTTTATATGGCCATGGCTTATTTGAAACAATGCGGGTATATAATGGTAGGGTCTTTTGCATGGATGAACATTTAAAACGATTAGAAGACGGTAGCAGGGTATTAGGGTGGCCTGAGTGGTTTGATGGGGGCCATTTATCCTCGGCCATTTATCAGACACTGGAGAAAAATAAGCTCAAGGATGCTTCGGTTCGGCTTACAATATCAAGAGGTATTGGTGCTAGTCGTCCCGATCCATCGACCTGTAGTCAGCTGACGGTTCTTGTTTTTGCTGCGCCTATTCAGCCATTCGGCAATGAAGTATATGAGCAAGGCTGGAGTCTAGTCACTGCCAATATACGGCGCAATCTTACATCACCCCTATGCACAATCAAGGTAGCTAATTATCTTGATAATATAGTAGCGAAGGCAGAGGCGAGGCAACAAGGTGGAAATGATGCATTACTATTAAATACAAATGGCAGCATCGCTGAAGGTACAATGTGCAATGTTTTTTTTGTAACAGCAGGCAGGCTCATTACACCTGACAAGAGCAGTGGGGTGCTGCCAGGAATTACTCGTACTGTTGTTTTGCAGCTTGCCCACCAAGCAGGAATTAGTATTGAAGAACGGCAAGTATATCCAGATGAGTTACTAGGGATATCAGAAATGTTTATGACGAGTTCCTTACTTGAAATTATGCCTGTTACTATGCTTGATCAAAGGCTTGTTAACGATGGTCATCCAGGGAAGATGACTCAATTTCTACAGATTGAGTACAAAAAACTTGTACGAAACAGTTGTTATTAACTTTTGACAGGGAAAATGATATACTGTAATGTATATTATTTTTCGTAAACGTACAGAGACTCTAGTAAAACTTAGTATTGAAGGGGGGGGGGAGAGCGCATCATAGCGCCCAATCGTAATGAATTTTGTTGCAATTGATTTTGAAACTGCCAATTCTAGTCGTTCGAGTGTATGTAGTCTGGCGGCTGTAACGGTAGAGAATGGGCAAATTGTTCGCTCGAACTATGCCCTAATCCGTCCGCCTGTGATGAAGTTTGATTATCGTAATATACAGGTCCATGGAATTAACCCAAAAGACGTGATCAATAAACCAACCTTCAATCAGTTATGGGAGCGGATATGCCCCCATCTTGAAAATAAAATAGTCATTGCTCATAATGCTGCTTTTGACATTAGTGTGCTGAGAAGTATACTCAAAGAATACTCCTTACCACTACCTAAGTTCAAACATGCTTGTACAGTACAAATCGCCCAAAAAGCGTGGCCAGATGGAGAAAATTATAAGTTGAATACACTGGCCCAAAAATTCCAAATTGATTTTAAGCATCATAATGCCTTACACGACGCTCGTACTTGCGCTAAAATAGCCTTACTTGCTGGGCAAGAGCTAAAAGCGGATACTTTTTTGCATTTGATGCATATGCTAAAACTGTCGGTCAAAGATTTTGTGTGAAAGGGCGGCGTATTGATTGAATAAAAGCATTGTTAGTGGAATTTTATACTTGCATACGAGAGTCGCAGCTAGTGCTAGAGTTGTTACTGCGTGAGATACGACAACATGGATAGTGAAATTCTTACGGAAAGAAGGAATTTTTAAATATTGCTAGAATTTAATTTAGAGTATTGTAATATAGTAGTATTAATAGTATAGTTATATTCAAAAAAGGTTAGAATGTAAAATATTATACTATAATAAACCCCTAAATTGGAGGGTATTATGAAAATTAATAAAATGCAAGTAACAGGTTATAAAAATCTAAAATCAGTTAATTTTCAATTAACTGATTTCAATGTATTGGTTGGAGCCAATAATAGTGGCAAATCCAATATTCTTGAAATTTTTAGATTCCTTGATGAATATTTAACGGGCAGCGATGAAATTAGAGATAAAATGCTCGGAGGAATTATCCCAGGTACAACGTACTTTAGAAGTCTTTGTAATGATGTGAAAGATGAAAAAATAGTAAAGGTTGATCTTGATTTCTCAGAAAAGATAGAAGGTGTCGAATATAAATATTGGTATTCGTTGCACGTAAAATTATCTAAGCATATAACGCCTGAGAAAGAAGAAGATGGTTACATAGCTTACGAGGCATATAAATTTAAGGCGAAAAAGAGTACTGGCCCAGCAATAACCATTTTTGAAAGAGAATTAGAAACCGTAAGCCGTATCGGTACAGGCAAAGGATTGAAAATTGATAAAGCACAACCTGCATTAACGATAATTAATAAATTAAAAGAAACTAAGGAATCATTAGAAAAGGCTGCTCAGATTGGAATGGATGCCATATTTATAATTTGTAAAACCCCGGTTTTATATGCTTCACCAGAAATTATTCGCTCTCAGATTAAATCTTTATTTATACAAAATAAGGTTTCTTGTTCTAGTCAAAGATTACTTGCGTTGAATCTCGATACAGAGATAGATGGAATTCTAAAATCAAAAAATAAAGAAACATTTTTGCAAGTAATTAATAGTCTTCTTGATATTAAAATGATTACTTCTAAAAGGTTTAACGGAGAATCATCACCCATTGTTTGGACAGATGTCGATTTCAATAATGGGTCTCATTGTTTACTGGAGATGTTATCAGATGGAACGCTTATGACACTTAATTTAATTACGTATCTTCTGTCTACTAAATATCCAATTATTGCAATCGAAGAACCAGAAAACTCAATTCACCCTAAATTATTGAGACAAATAATTAATCTTATTAAAAATAATTTTTCTGATCGTCAGGTAATTATAACGACGCATTCGCCAGTATTATTAAATATGGTTAGTATTGAAGATATTAGTGTAGTGAGTCTTACGAAACAGGGTATAGCAACGATTGAGAGGGTAGAGAATAAAAGAGATCTCGTTAAAAGATTATCTGGAGCATTTGCTAGTAACGAAGATATATTCTATGATTTTGAGGAGCAAGACGATATATGTCTAGACTGAAACTTGCTTTGATCATGTATGAAGGCTTAACGGAACAGGTATTTTATAAGCATGTATTTAAAAACTATTTGCCCAAAACTATATCACCCATCCACCGTAATCTTAAAGGCGGATCAGGAAGGGAAAAAGAAGTACGTGCTTGGCTTTCATATATACTTACAGACTCTAAATATGATAATTATGATTTGTATGCTTATGTGTTTATTGATCGGGAGGGACCAGCAACTAAGGTGTCAAACTTTCAATCTGAAGCAATCGTTAATCGTTTGAATAATACTCGCGTTAAAAGTGTATGTAGTATTGAGGCTATTAAAATGATTGAGAGTTGGTTTTTCCACGATATAGAAGGAATTTGTAAGTATGCGGGCTTGAGTTATACATCTACATTACAAAAGAACTATTGTAGCCCGCCTATGTATGATGCAAAAACCCTTGGTCAGCTTATTCAAAAAGGATCTAAAAAGAAGGTTTATATTAAGGGTGAGGAAGCCTTTGTTAAAGCATTAGATATTGATAGAATATATAATAATTGTCCGGACTTACGAAATGGGATCACTCTCATTAATAATGAATGTACATAGTTGCTAATGGGGAATGTTGTTAGATAGTAGTTGTGACAAAAATATCATGCTTTTTTAAAGAATATTTAGGTATACTATAAAAGTTATGATCGACTATTTTACATTGCAATGAAAGGGAAAAATTATGGGAAATATTGATATGATAGAGTGGTTAGGCTATTTGGGATCAGTGTTTGTAGCCTTTTCCTTGATGATGACTTCCATTATTAAACTGCGGATTATTAATATGATGGGAGCGATTTGTTTTGCTGTTTATGGTTTTACCATTCACGCCATGCCTGTGGCTGTCATTAACTCTGTACTGATAGTGATTAATCTTTATTATCTGGGCAGGATATTTTTAGAGCGGACAACAAGTTGAACTAGCTTCTGCGGGAACTGTTATTGGATTAGATACAATAGCGGCTGGTGTAATCTGGATATAGAAGTTTTACTGACGTATAAGCTTGACAGCTACTGCATATTATTAGTATATTATACATGTTATATTTATACAGGCTATGATAGGAAGAAGTATGTTATTACCGCCGTATAGAGAAGAGATCCGTGGCTGAAAGATCTCTCGGAGAGGAATAACAGAAAGTAGTCCTTGAGCTGCGGTACTGAACTGATAGTAGGTGTCGCCGGTGTGCCCCGTTAACGGCATTAGAGTCCGAAGGGCTGCTTTGGCTAGAGTTAGTTTCGGTAAAAACAAGGTGGTACCACGAGAGTATACTCTTTCGTCCTTACGAGGATGGAGGAGTTTTTTATTTTCCATTAAACTAGGAGGTGCTCATGTTGACAGAAAAAAATATTCCAACAGTATATGATCCGCAGGCAGTAGAGGCGAAATGGTATAAATATTGGGAGGAACAGGGATTATTTCATGATGAAGTGGATAAAGGGAAAAAACCTTTTAGTATTGTGATTCCGCCACCGAATGTAACAGGACAGTTGCATATGGGACATGCCCTGGATAATGCCTTGCAGGATATTTTGATTCGTTTCCGCCGTATGCAAGGTTATAATACCTTGTGGATGCCAGGAACTGACCATGCAGGTATTGCCACCCAAATAAAAGTAGAAGAGATGTTGGCGAGTGAAGGGCTGACTCGTCATGAGGTAGGCCGAGAAAAATTTATTGAAAAAGTGTGGGAATGGAAAGAACAATATGGAGACCGCATTATTAAACAGCTAAAAAGCTTGGGGGCTTCTTGCGATTGGCAACGTGAGCGTTTTACCATGGATGAAGGCTGTTCTAAGGCAGTGCGGGAAGTTTTTGTGTCCCTGTACGAGAAAGGTCTTATTTATCAGGGCCATCGTATTACGAATTGGTGCCCACGTTGTAATACAGCCTTAAGTGACATTGAAGTCGAGCATGAAGATGCATCTGGTCATCTCTATCATGTACGTTACCCGGTGGAAGGAGATGCAGGTGAGTACCTCAGTGTTGCAACCACGCGGCCAGAAACCATTTTGGGCGATACTGCAGTCGCCGTCCATCCAGAAGATGCTCGTTATAGCCATTTGATTGGCAAAAATTTGATTCTTCCATTGGTTGGACGTTGCATTCCAGTTATTGCTGATGAATATGTGGATAAGGATTTTGGTACTGGGGCAGTGAAAATTACTCCAGCTCATGATCCTAACGATTTCGAAATGGGCCTGCGTCATAAGTTACCTCAAATCGTTGTGATTGCCAATGATGGCACTATGTCGGCAGATACCGGGAAATATGCTGGCATGGATCGATACGCGTGCCGCAAGGTCGTTGTTGCTGATTTACAAGAACAAGGTTATCTGGTGAAAATCGATGATCATCAACATGCAGTAGGTCATTGTCAACGTTGCAGGACTGTTGTGGAGCCTTTGGTGTCTAAGCAGTGGTTTGTTAACATGCAATCTTTGGCTAAGCCTGCAATAGAGGCCGTGACGACCGGGGAAATTCAGTTTGTGCCTGAGCGGTTTACAAAAACATATATTAATTGGATGGATAATATTCGTGATTGGTGTATTTCCAGGCAAATCTGGTGGGGGCATCGGATTCCTGCCTGGTATTGTGAGTGCGGTGCAACCATTGTAGCGCGGGAGGATGTTACGACTTGTCCGACATGTGGTGGTCATAACACTCAGCAAGATCCTGATGTTCTTGATACTTGGTTTAGTTCAGGCTTATGGCCTTTTTCGACCATGGGATGGCCGGAAGAAACAGATGAATTGCAGCAGTTTTATCCGACGAGTGTACTCGTCACTGGGTATGATATTATTTTCTTCTGGGTAGCTAGAATGATTATGATGGGGCTGGAGTTTAAGAAAGAAATTCCTTTTAAACATGTATTTATTCATGGCCTAGTCCGTGATCCGCAAGGACGAAAAATGAGCAAATCCTTAGGGAATGGGATTGATCCCTTAGAAATCATCGAGAAAAATGGTGCTGATACCCTACGTTTCACCCTCGTGACAGGTAATACACCAGGTAATGATATGCGCTTTTACCCAGAACGGGTAGAATCAAGCCGTAACTTTGCAAATAAATTATGGAATGCTTCACGCTTCGTATTAATGAATTTGGAAGATGTGGATAATATTGAACAATTGAATAAATTTGGTATAACAGCAAAGGAGAATGATAGTTTTACTTTAGCTGATAAATGGATTTTGAGCCGTTTCGCCAAAACCGTGAATGAAGTTACGCGGAATTTGGAACGGTTTGAGCTAGGAGAAGCAGCTCGTTTGTTGTATGAATTTATTTGGAATGAATATTGCGACTGGTATATCGAGATGGCCAAGGCCAGATTGTACAATAAAGAAGATGTTTTAGCAAGAACAACGGCTCAGTATGTGCTATGGTATGTCCTAGAGAAGACTTTGAAACTTTTGCACCCATTTATGCCTTTTATCACCGAGACTATCTGGCAGCATTTACCTCATGACGGTCATAGTATTATGGTGGCTGAGTGGCCGGCAGAGGACTCAGTATTGCTCAATGAGCAAGTCGAGCAGCAAATGAACACGATTATGGATGCCATTAAAGCCATTCGTAATATGCGAGCTGAAGTCAATGTACCACCAGGTAAAAAGAGTGAGGTTATTTTGCAAGTCGTTGCCAGTGAAATGCAGGCTGTATTTGCGAAGAATCTGCAATATTTGAAAACAATGGCAGCCGCTGAGCCGATAAGATTGCTGGGATCTGACGCGCCTAAACCTGAAAATGCCATGACAGCTGTGGTTAGTGGTGTGGAAATTTATATGCCACTAAAAGGAATGATTGATGTGGAGAAAGAAACAGTCCGTTTGAACAAAGAATTGGCTGGGCTTGATAAAGAACTGGCGCGCATTGCTGGTAAACTTTCCAATGAAGGTTTTGTTGCTAAAGCCCCACCTGAAGTCATTTCCAAGGAGAAAGCCAAAGCAGGAGAGTATCAAGAAAAACAGGCCGCAATACAGGAACGATTGATATATTTGGCGAGTCTATAAGTTTTTATTGAGTCAAAATACTGAAACGCGAAGATACGAAGATACGAAGATAATACGAAGGCGATGTTATTTTTCATTTCGTATTCTTCACATTCTTCGTGTTTCAAAAAGTTTTATTTTTGAAGGATGCACCAGCGTTTTACTTAGTGGAAAGGATGTGAATGTTATGACATATGAAGAGTCATTGATGTATTTGAATAATTTATGCAAATTTGGTATTAATTTAGGTCTGGCGCGCATTGAAAAGCTAATAGAACTCATGGATCATCCAGAGAGGCAGTTCAAAACCATTCATGTCACAGGTACTAATGGCAAGGGATCAACGACAGCGATGCTAGCATCTATCCTGACAGCCGCTGGGATAAAAACGGGTATGTATACTTCGCCCCATCTAACGAGCTATACAGAACGTATGATGATAGACGGCCAGGAAGTTTCTACGATCGAGTTTGCAAAAGCTATTGAGTATACAAGTCAGTTTGTCGAAAAAATAGCCGCATTGGGTTTAGGTCATCCGACTGAGTTTGAAGTATTAACGGCAGCTGCTTTTCATTATTTCGCAATATGTGGGGTGGAATATGCTGTTATAGAGGTAGGTCTAGGGGGATTATTAGATTCGACTAATGTAATCATGCCTGAGGCTACCATAATTACTAATGTGACCTTAGATCATATTAAGCAATGTGGCAGTACCATCATTGACATTGCTCATCACAAAGCTGGTATTGTTAAACAAGGGGTACCGCTCATAACAGGAGCTAAGGGGCAAGCCTTAGATGTGATTAGACAGGTAGCAGAGGACAAATCAGCTAAGATGTATATTCATGGGTTGGATTTTTTTGCAAAATTCGCTGGACTTGTGGGATCTCGTCAGAAAGTAGTATTTGAGGTTGAAGGACAAGGACCGATAGGGACGTTTATTGTAAATTTATTAGGTCATCATCAAGTTGATAATTGTGCAGTGGCAGTCAGGGCGGCTTTGGTTTTAGCTGAAAAGGAACAACGTATTACTCTGTCTGCTTTGCAGAAGGGACTGGAATTGGTGTCTTGGCCGGGAAGATTTGAGATCATCCCTGGACAGCCGACAATCATTATTGATGGCGCTCACAATCAGGATGGAGCAAGAGGACTGCGCAAGAATTTGGATGAATTCTATGCAAGTAAAGAAATTGTTTTCTTGTTGGGTATTTTGCGCGATAAAGATGTGACAGCAATTGTTAGAGAGTTAATCAGTTCTGTTGATAAGGTAGTTGTAGTAGCACCCATATCCCAGCGGGCAGGCCAACCACAGGATATTGCCCAGGAAATACAGGCGGCTCATGTCGAAACAGCTCATTCTATTATTAAAGGCTTAGAGCGGGCTCGTATGTTGGCTGGGAATCATGGTGTGATTTGCATTGCTGGTTCTTTATATCTTATTGGAGATGTACGGAGAATCATATGTAAGTAGACAAAATATTCATTGTTCGATATAATGAAGGATAGTAGTTAATCTGGTAATTGTAATTTGGTAGCTATATGAGTGCTAAATTCCAAATACTATTAGATAGGTGAAATTGTGAAGATACCGTATAAAACAGTACAAACCCAATACTATTTAGATTATTTAATTGAACACTGCATTTTGGCGGTGACCTTTTTTTTGCCACTATCTCTGAATGTTAGTAGTGGATTTTTAGGCTTTGGTGCAGTACTGTGGTTAGCAAAAATGATAGTGAAGGGAAGGCTTAATTTTAAAAGTACGCCTTTGGATGTGGGGATAGCATTGTTGGTTTTATTATCAGCAATTTCTATATATTCCTCGCCTGATCGGGAATTTAGTTTTTATAATTATTATAATTTGATGGGACGTTATGTATTAATTTATTATTTAGTTGTAAATAATATTAACTCGACGACCCAGATAAAACGGATCATTTGGGTAATGTTAACATCGGCAGCGATGGTCACATTATATGGATTTTATCAATATTTATTTGGTGTCAATATCTCGGTCAATGAATGGGTTGATGGACAGCAGTTTCCAGGTCTTAAACTTAGAGTTTTTTCTACATTGGAAAACCCTAATTTATTGGCAGGCTTTTTAGTTACAATGATGGCTATAAGTGCTGGTATCGGTTATAAAGCGACTACGGTGAAAGGTAAAATGATACTGTTCGGGCTGGTATTCATGTTTGGTGCTTGTTTGGTGCTTACCTATTCACGAGGAGCTTGGCTAAGTGTCTTAGCAGTGATTGGTGTATATGGTATGCTCTGTAATCGTAAAATTTTTTGGTTGCTCATTTTACTGCCAGTTGCGATGCTTTGTGGTCATGATGCAATTTTGGAGCGAATTATGTCTATTATCAATCCTGTTGATACTTCATCTACTCTCAGGATCGCATTGTGGGAAAGTACAATTGCCATGATTATGGATAAACCACTACTGGGTATTGGTTGGGGATCCTATTGGCTAGTATATCCTGAATATGACTTTTTCTTAAATAATGCCAACGTTAAAATATTTCATGCTCATAACATGTATTTGAATATTGCTGCTGAAATTGGCATTCCAGGTTTGATAACCTTTTTGTGGATCATGTACGGACATGTCCGATTGGCATTGTCAGTGCTCAGCTCAGCACTCGAATCCTGGTCATCAGGGTTGCTACTCGGAATTGTAGCTGCAATCGGTGGTATTATTATCAATGGGCTGACAGATTACGTGATGTTTAATATCCAATTATCAATGCTCTATTGGTTATTAAATGGACTCATTGTAATTGTATGGCAGCAAAGTCATCGACGACAAAGTGAAGTAGGAATTCTACTCCCACGGCCGTAGAGAAGCAGAACTCCCACTTGTAAAAGTGGGAGTCTTAGAATTAGCTAAAAATGTTCAGATGCTAAGTAAAATGATAAAGTGAGAATATTATATGTAGATGGTAAATTAAATTACTGCAATATTTGGAATAAACACTAAATTAAGGAAAAAAATCTAATCTTATATAGTACATATATATAATTAGATGTGAATATACGTGTATATATAGCTAATTTTGTATAAAATAAAAATAAATATAATTTTCAGGCAGGAGTTTTCGGGTTATGTGACAAATTGTACATACTATGGGGTAATTGAAGTTGCTACAATTTAAACCAACCTTTTGCTCTTACCATTCAGAGGAGGATTTCTTGTTGAAAGATAGTTATGAAAAGACCGTGATTTCTAAGGCAACTATAGATCGCTTACCCTTATATTACCGAACTCTTAGATTGAGTCAAGAAGAAGGAATGGAAATTATTTCTTCTGAGGAGTTTGGTCAGCGTCTAGGAATTACGCCGGAACAAATTCGTAAAGACTTAGCGTCATTTGGGCAATTTGGAAAAAAAGGTGTCGGCTACTATATAAAGGAGCTTATTTCCAATATGGGAAAAATCCTGGGGCTAGATAATCATTGGCATCTTGCTGTGATTGGCGTGGGACATTTGGGCTGGGCATTAGCTCATTATCGTAACTTCGATTCCTTAGGCTTCAACTTAGTCGCTCTGTTTGATATTGACCCCAACAAAATTGGGCAATGTATAAAAGGAATACAAGTTTCCAATTTAGACCATTTAAAAGAGGTGATGCAGGAGCACGTTATTCACATCGGGATTATTGCTGTACCTGAAATCTATGCACAGGAAGTTGCCGATAAGTTAGTTGCCGCTGGGGTACGCGGTATATGGAATTTTGCGCCAATGAAAATTCAAGTGCCAGATACTGTTCGAGTTATCAATGAAGACTTGTCGGTAGGACTCAGTAGTTTATCTTTCTATTTAGCTAGGCAGATACAAGTAGAATAATAACTCAAAAGTTTGGAGGAATTTGTTAAAATGATTGATATCAAAGATCGTGTACGCTGTACCGCGCTTCATACTAGAATCGTGAGCGCCGAGGTAGCTGCCTCAATTATTAAGCCGGGAATGAATATTGGAACTAGTGGGTTTACACCGGCTGGGTATCCAAAAGCTGTACCATTGGCATTAGCTGAAATAATCAAAAAAAACCATTTTCAAATTAACCTGTGGACTGGTGCATCAGTTGGTAAAGAATTAGATGGGGCGCTCGCAGCGGTAAATGGTATTAATAAACGTCTGCCATACCAAAGTAACGGCGAAGTGCGCAAGGCTGTTAATAAGGGTGACATTAAATATTTAGATTTGCACTTAAGCCATACTGGGCAAATGGCTAGATATGGATTTTTGGGTGGTAAAATTGATATAGCAATCGTTGAAGCTTGTGCTATCACGGAAGAAGGACATATTATTCCGACTACTTCAATGGGTAATGCTGCATCCTTTGTGCAAAGTGCCGATGTTGTCATTGTTGAAATCAATACAACTCAGCCTTTAGCTCTTGAAGGTATGCATGATTCATTCGTTCCTCTTGATCCACCTCATCGTCAACCTATAATGATATCGAAAGTTGATGATCGTGTTGGTACGCCATACATTGAATGTGGTTTTGATAAAATAAAATATATTGTTGCTTGTGATATTCCCGATGATGTTCGTGATCTCGCGCCAATTGACGATGATGCACGAGCTATGAGTGCTTTCTTTGTAGACTTCCTTAAAGCTGATATCAAAGCAGGTCGTATACCAGCAGGTTTATTGCCACTGCAATCGGGCGTAGGTTCAGTTGCTAATGCAGTAATGGGTGGGTTTGTAGAATCTGATTTTACAGATCTCGAAGTATATACTGAAGTAATTCAAGATGGTATGCTTGATTTAGCTGATGCTGGTAAACTTAAGTTTGCTTCAGGTTGTTCAATCACTCCATCACCTGCAGGGCTTAAACGCTTTTATGCCAATATTGATAAATATCGTAAAATCATGATGCTACGTCCTCAGGAGCTTGCTAATAGTCCTGAAATGGCTCGTCGTCTTGGTATTATAGCCATGAATACGGCTATTGAATTTGATATTTATGGTAATGTTAACTCCACTCACATTATGGGTTCCAAAATTATGAATGGTATTGGCGGAGCAGGAGATTTTGCTCGTAATAGCTTCCTGACTTGTTTCTTTAGTACATCAACTGCTAAGGGTGGAGCTATTTCGTCTATTGTGCCGATGGTCTCTCATCATGATCATACTGAACATGATGTTGATGTGTTTATTACCGAGTTGGGTGTTGCCGACGTCCGTGGACTCAGTCCTAAAGAACGGGCGCGCGTCATTATAGAAAATTGTGCTCATCCTGATTACAAGCCCATGCTGATGGATTACTTAGAAAGAGCTGAAAAAGCCACTAAGTGTGCACAAACACCACATATCTTATCAGAAGCCCTTTCATGGCATACCAGATTTCTTGAAACTGGTACAATGAAAAAACAAAGTTAAGGAGGATTATAGTATGAATAATGAAAGCTTGAAACTAAAAGTAGCAGAATATACTGCTAAAGTTGAAAAAGCCAGTGCCAAATTCCCAGAACGTAAAAACATCGAGTACAACAGATTGTATACTCCACTAGACCTTGAGGGTATGGATTATGAAAAAGAGTTAGGTTTACCTGGCACTTATCCTTTCACTCGTGGTGTACAACCTACGATGTATCGTGGTCGTTTCTGGACCATGCGTATGTATGCAGGTTTCTCTACTGCTGAAGAATCCAATAAACGTTATCGCTATTTGTTATCATCAGGTAGTACGGGCCTTTCTTGCGCATTTGACCTTCCTACCCAAATTGGTTATGATTCCGATGATATCATTTCCGAAGGTGAAGTAGGTAAAGTTGGCGTGGCGATTGACTCCCTGGCTGATATGGAAATTTTGTTTGATCAAATCGATTTAGGTAAAGTTTCTACTTCAATGACCATTAACGCGCCTGCTTCAGTACTACTTGCTATGTATATTGCAGTTGCTGAGAAAAATGGCATCGGTCCTGAAAAATTGAATGGTACAATTCAAAATGATATTTTGAAAGAGTATGCTGCTCGTGGAACATATATTTTCCCTCCAAAGCCTTCCATGCGCCTCATTACGAACATTTTTGCATATTGCTCAAAAAATGTTCCTAACTGGAATACCATCTCCATTTCAGGTTACCATATCCGTGAAGCTGGTTCGACTGCAGCTCAAGAAATTGCTTTCACCATTGCTGATGGTATTGCTTACTGTGAAGCTGCGATTAAAGCTGGTCTTGATGTTGATGCTTTTGCTGGACGTTTGTCTTTCTTCTGGAATGCACATAATAATGTACTAGAAGAAGTCGCAAAATTCCGTGCTTCCCGTCGCGTATGGGCTAAAATCATGAAAGAACGTTTTGGCGCTAAGAACCCTAAGTCTTGGATGCTGCGCGTACATACTCAAACTGCAGGTTCCACGCTGACTGCTCAACAACCTGAAAATAACGTTGTTCGTGTTGCTTTGCAAACGGCTGCTGCTATTATGGGTGGTACTCAATCATTGCATACTAATTCTAAGGATGAGGCGATGGCATTACCAACTGAAGCTTCAGTACGTGTTGCTCTTCGTACACAACAAATCGTAGCTTATGAAAGCGGTTTGGCTGATGTTGTTGATCCTTTGGCAGGTTCCTACTATGTAGAAGCTATGACCAACCAAATTGAAGCAGAAGCTTTGGCATATATTAAGAAAATTGATGATATCGGTGGCGCTGTTGTAGCCATTGAAGAAGGCTATATCCAAAGAGAAATTCAAGACAGTGCTTATAAATGGCAAAAAGACATTGAAAACGACGATCGTATTATCGTTGGTGTCAATAAATTCCAAATTGAAGAAAAACCAGTTGAAGGTCTTCTCCGCGTTGATGCTTCTGTTGGCGAACTCCAAAAGAAGAAACTTGCTAAGTTGCGCGCTGAACGTGATAACGTAGCTGTTAATGCAGCACTTGCCAAACTTGAAGCTGCTTGCAATGATGAAGAAGTTAACCTCATGCCAGTCATCATGGAAGCGGTTAAAACTTATGCAACACTCGGTGAAATTTGTAATGTAATGCGTAAAGTCTTTGGTGAATACCAAGCGCATGCAACACTGTAAGAAACGTAGGAGGAGGAATAAACATGGAAAAACGTGTTAGAGTATTAGTAGCAAAACCTGGTCTAGACGGACATGATCGTGGCGCAAAAGTTGTAGCCCGCGCTCTACGTGACGGTGGATTTGAGGTTATTTATACAGGACTTCGTCAAACACCAGAGCAAATTGCTGAAGCAGCTCTTCAAGAAGATGTTAATGTAATTGCCCTTAGCTTGCTTTCAGGAGCTCATAATCATTTATTCCCACGTATAGCAGAGCTAGTTCGTGAAAAAGGTATGACTGATGTCCTAATGATTGGCGGTGGCGTTATTCCTGATTCAGATATACCTTCCCTTAAAGCGGCTGGTATTTCTGAGGTATTTACACCAGGTACGTCAACCACGACTATTATTGACTATATTAATGCCAACGTGAAATAAATATATCTATGGGCTATGCAGTTCTTATTTTAGTGCTGCATAAGTCCCATAAGGTGGTGTAAAAAATGAACATTGCTGATGAACTTTTAAAAGGCTCTCGTCTGGCTTTGTCTCGGGCCATTACTGCGGTGGAAAATGAATATGATGATGCAGTAGATATCATGGGAAAACTGTATGCCCATACTGGTAGAGCTCATGTTATTGGTATTACTGGGCCACCTGGTTCTGGAAAGAGCACATTGACAGATAAATTAGCCAAAGAATATCGTAAGCAGGGTAAAACAGTAGGAATTATTGCTATTGACCCTACGAGTCCTTTTACCGGTGGTGCTATTTTAGGTGACCGTATTCGCATGAACGATTTAACATTAGATGAAGGCGTCTTTATTCGTAGCATGGGTACACGAGGTAGTTTGGGTGGTTTATCCCGAAAAACGGCTGAAGCCATAAAAATTATGGATGCCTCAAATAAAGATATTATTCTTGTGGAAACCGTTGGTGTGGGGCAGTCTGAAGTGGATATTGTTAAAACTGCTGACACTATTTTGGTCGTATTGGTACCGGGCATGGGTGATGATATTCAGGCTATTAAAGCTGGTATCTTGGAAATTGGTGATGTTTTTGCCATTAATAAGGCTGATCATGATGGCGTAGACCGTCTTCACACCGAGCTAGAAATGATGCTAGACTTAAATCAAGAAAAAACTGAGTGGCGTCCGCCTGTCAAACGCGTAATCGCCAATCGTGGCGAGGGTATTAGCGAACTGACAGCGGCAATTGAAGAGCAGGTTGCCCAATCAAGAGAATCAGGTAACTTTGTTAAACGTCGTACCCAGCGTACTAAAACTGAATTATTAGCTATGCTTGATGAGCAGGTTGGTCGCTATGTGCGCAAGCAATTATCAGAATCAGGAAATTTGGATGAACTGGTAGCAAGTATTGAAAGTCGCACTCAAAATCCGTATGCTGTTGTTAATAATATAATGACAAGTGTATTGGGTCATAACTAGAGGAGGTTTATTGATTTGTTTAAAACATTAAAAGTAGATCATATTGGTATTGCTGTAAAAGATTTAGAGCAAGCTAAAAAGTTTTATACTGAAGTCTTAGGTATGACAGTTATGGGCGAAGAAACAGTTGAACAGCAAAAAGTTAAAGTTTGCTTTATCCCTTGTGGTGATAGTGAAGTAGAGCTCTTAGAATCAACTGCTCCAGATGGACCGATTGCCAAATTTATCGAGAAAAATGGCGAAGGTATACAACATCTTGCTTTGAAAGTAGACAATATTGAAGCAGCGATTGCTGACCTTAAAGCAAAAGGTGTACGCATGATTGACGATGTGCCTCGTTATGGCGCAGGCGGAGCGAGTATTGCGTTTGTTCATCCTAAGTCAACTGGTGGAATTTTGCTGGAATTATCTCAACGTAAATAGACTATAATAATCTGGTAAAAGGCTTTAGATGCTAGCTGGGACTAGGGCCTGGCAGGCGTAAGTAGTAGTACGCTGAATGGGCGTACCTAGGAACAAGGATGCACATAAACTTTTGCAATATGATTATATAATGTATACAATTATAAAATATTGCAAATTATATAGTTTTGCTATATAGTGATATTTGAATGTTGTTGGAGGTGTGAAATGGCTACAGTTCAAGAAAAAATTGAAGATTTAATAGCGCGGCAGGAAAAAATCAAGCTTGGTGGCGGTCAAAAACGTATTGACAAACATCATGCAAGTGGAAAACTAACTGCTCGCGAACGTGTGGAACTATTGCTTGATGAGAATACTTTTGTTGAGTTAGATCAGTTTGTCACTCACCGTTGTGTGAATTTCGACATGGCCAAAGTAGAAGCACCAGCCGAAGGTGTTGTCACTGGTTATGGTACAATTAACGGGAAGTTGGTTTATGTATATGCTCAAGATTTCACAGTAGTAGGTGGATCTTTAGGTGAAATGCATGCGGCTAAGATCGTTAAAGTACAACAATTAGCACTTAAAATGGGTGCACCGATTATCGGTATTAATGATTCCGGCGGCGCTCGTATTCAAGAAGCTGTTGATGCTCTGGCTGGTTATGGAAAAATATTCTATAACAACACATTGGCATCAGGGGTCATTCCTCAAATTTCCGTTATCATGGGGCCATGTGCGGGTGGTGCAGTATATTCTCCGGCTTTGACTGATTTTATCTACATGGTAAAAAAGACAAGCCAGATGTTTATCACTGGTCCACAAGTTATTAAATCAGTTACTGGCGAAGAAGTTACAGCTGAAACCTTAGGTGGAGCGATGACTCATAATACGACTTCAGGTGTAGCTCACTTTGCGGCAGAAAATGATAATGACTGCATAGAACAAATACGGTACTTAATGAGTTTCTTGCCAAGTAATAACCTTGATGGTGCCCCAGTTACGGCTTGTACAGATGATATCAACCGTATGGATGAGTCATTAAACACGCTCTTACCTGATAATCCTAATCAACCGTATAACATGAAAGATATCATTACTTCTATTGCAGATAATGGGGAATTTTATGAAGTACAGCCTTACTTTGCGCAAAATATTCTGACTTGCTTTGCCCGTTTTGACGGTCAATCAGTAGGTATTATTGCGAATCAGCCGTCAGTCATGGCAGGTTGCCTAGATGTTGATGCATCTGACAAATCAGCGCGCTTTATTCGTTTCTGTGATGCCTTTAACATTCCACTTCTTAACTTGGTAGACGTTCCAGGTTTCTTACCTGGCGTAAGTCAAGAATATGGCGGTATTATTCGTCATGGTGCAAAAATGTTATATGCATATTCAGAAGCCACTGTGCCAAAAATCACTGTAATTGTTCGTAAAGCTTATGGTGGTTCTTATTTGGCCATGTGTTCACAGGATTTGGGCGCAGATCAAGTAATGGCTTGGCCGACATCTGAAATTGCTGTAATGGGACCTGCTGGAGCCGCTAATATTATCTTCCGCGGAGATCCTGAGGTGAGTGCTAAAACTGCACAGTATATAACAGAATTTGCCACTCCATATAAAGCAGCTGAACGTGGTTTTGTTGATCAGGTTATTGTACCAAGTGAAACTAGACCTCGTATTATTACTGCACTCGCTATGCTAGCTAGCAAGCGTGAACAACGGCCACAGAAAAAACACGGCAATATTCCTCTATAAGGAAGGTGTGGACTAGTATGAAAATAGATGCAAAAGGCATTAGCCCAGAAGTTGTGGCAGTCATTACTGCGGCACTTCAAATGATGGGAAGCAGCTTTCAAGCTGTAAAAATCACACGTGATAGTAATTTATGGACAAACGCTGGTCGCGTAAACGCGTAATTAGAGACATATTTATTTAATAAATATTATTTGGAGGTTAGTGTAATGAAAAAATTTAATATAACTGTAAATGGTGCTAAATATCAAGTTGAGGTTGAAGAAGTTAAAGCAGCAATAGTGGCTGCTCCTGCAGCTAAAGCTGCTCCTGTAGCTGCTCCTAAAGCAGCAGCTCCTGCAGCTCCTGCTGCCGCTGCCGCACCTGCTGAAGTAGGCGCTGGTGACACTGCTGTTAAAGCACCAATGCCTGGTAAAATCATTAAAGTTGTTGCTGCAGCTGGTCAAGCAGTGAAAAAAGGCGACGTATTGATGATTCTTGAAGCTATGAAAATGCAAAATGATATCGTTTCTCCTGTTGACGGTGTTGTTAAATCCCTTAATGCCGTAGCTGATCAAGGCGTAAAAACAAACGAGATTTTAGCTGTTATTAAATAAGCTAATTCCTTTATTAAAAAGTCGTGCAGTTTTCTAGAAGTTGCACGGCTTTTTTTTAAATTGAATTTATTGGGATAGTGAAAAATGTAACTATTTGATATTGACAGATTATATTTATTTGGTGTACAGTTATACTATGTTAGATTTATTCAATAAAATTCGATATAGAAGGGGGGTTTTATATGGATAAGCAACAAGAGGCAATTGTTCTTCAAGTGATTGAAGGCAATATGGCAAAAATCAAGGCAAGTCGTCATAATGACTGTGAGAACTGTGGTGCTTGTCCGGGAAATTCAGCCATGGTACTTGAGGCTCGTAATGACATAGGGGCGAAGGTTGGTCAGCATGTAGTTTTTGAAGTCCAGGAAATTAATATGCTTAAAGCTGCATTCATTGTGTATATACTGCCGCTGATTGCAGTAGGTATTGGTGTTTTACTAGGATTGAGATTAGCTGAACATTTAGGTCGCGATCCCTTATGGTTTCAGGTTGCAGGTGGTGCACTAACTTTTGTTTTATCAGTAGTCTATATTAAATATTTTGATTCTTCAGCCAGATTCGATGCTAAGATGCAACCAGTAATTGTACGCATTTTGTAAGAGTAAAAAAAGACGAAAAATTAGTTAGTTTCAGAAGGGGTGAAATTATGGGAAAAAGCTTTCGTGGGGGAATACATCCCGACGACAAAAAAAGGTATACATCCAGCAAACCAATTGAAGTAGCACCTATACCTGAAAAAGTCATTATTCCTGTTAGACAACACATTGGCGCACCATGTTCCCCAATTGTGAAAGTGGGAGATTTGGTCAAGAAAGGCCAAGTTATTGCTGAGGCGCAAGCTTTCGTTTCGAGTCCTATTCATGCATCAACTTCAGGTAAGGTAGTCGAGATTGCTGACTATCCTCATCCAGGACTTGGTTCGTGCACGGCTATTGTTATTGAAAGTGATGGCCAAGATGAATGGGTAGCAGGGTTACCACTCAATCGTAATTGGAAAACTCTTGATGGCAAAGAAATCAAGGAAATGATTCGTCAAGCAGGTATCGTTGGCATGGGTGGAGCAACATTTCCTACACATATAAAAATGGCACCACCTGCAGAAAAGCCAATCCATACATTTATATTAAATGGCGCTGAATGCGAGCCTTATCTCACAGCTGACCATCGCGTAATGCTTGAACAGTCAGACAAAATCGTGGCTGGTATGCAAATTGCGATGAAAGGCTTAGGTGTGAGTAAAGGGTATATAGGGATCGAACAAAATAAACCTGATGCCATTGCCATGTTAACAAAAGCATGTCAGGGGATTAGTAGTCTTGAAGTGGTACCACTCCAAACAAAATATCCTCAAGGCGCTGAAAAAACATTGATTAGCGTTATCACTGGTACAGATGTACCGAGCGGTGGTCTGCCAATGGATGTAGGTGTGGTGGTTCAGAATGTAGGCTCTGTTGTAGCTATTGCCAATGCAGTGGAAAAAGGTATTCCTCTGATTGAACGTGTAACAACTGTTACTGGTGGCTCAGTGGCAAAACCTAAAAATGTATTATTTAGAATTGGCACTACTTTTGGAGCGGCTATATCTTTCTGCGGTGGATTTACTGAGAAACCAGTCAAAGTTCTCATGGGTGGCCCGATGATGGGTATGGCTCAGCGTACTCTTGAAGTACCAGTTATAAAAGGCACTTCAGGTATTCTGGCATTAAGTGCGGCTGATACTAATATTGGGCCAGAAAGTCCCTGTATTCGCTGTGGTCGCTGTGTGGATGCATGCCCAATGGGACTTATACCAAGCATGCTTAGCATACTTGCCGAGCGCGATGCATATTCAGTTGCTAAGGAAGATTATAATTTACTGGATTGCGTTGAATGTGGTTCTTGTGTATATGTATGTCCTGCAAAACGCAACATTGTCCAGTATGTTAAATTGTCTAAAGCAAAAAATGCAGCAGCAGCAGCAGCGGCGAAGAAATAAGGAGGTGGCGGTATGAGTACAGAAACAAAAATAACAGTAGACAGTTTAATGGTTTCCACATCACCCCACATCCGGTGTGATGAATCCATTTCAAAAATTATGTGGAGTGTTAATGCAGCGCTCGCGCCTGCAGCACTCTTTTCAGTCTATAACTTTGGTATGCCTGCTCTTTTCACGATGGTTCTTTGTATTGTTGCTGCGATGGCAACCGAGTATCTAGTTTTGAAGTGGCAAGATAAACCTATGGTTGTTAATGATGGTAGTGCATTTCTCACTGGCCTTCTACTCGCAATGAATATTCCAGCTACCCTTCCTTGGTATATGCCTCTGGCAGGAACAATTTTTGCCATTGCTGTTGCAAAGCACACCATGGGTGGCCTCGGATACAATATTTTTAATCCGGCGCTAATTGGACGTGCGTTTATTCTAGCTTCCTGGCCAATTGCCATGACGACTTGGCCGATATCAAGAGATATGATTGGTAAGGTAGATGGTTTAACGTCAGCAACACCACTAGGAATTTTGAAACAACAAGGGTATCAAAAACTAGTGGAGCATTTTGGTGATAAGGCTACCATGTACCATGACCTATTTTTAGGTGCACGCTCTGGAAGTATGGGAGAAACTTCAGCTGTTCTTCTACTGTTAGGTGGTATTTTTCTCATTTATAAAGGATATATCAAATGGCAGGTGCCTGTCTTCATGATTGGTACTGTAGGAGCGTTGACAGCTGCAGCTGGTGGAGATCCTTTCCTTCATATGATGTCTGGTGGTCTTATCCTAGGTGCTTTCTTTATGGCAACAGACATGGTAACTATTCCAATTACGACTAAAGGGCAAATTATGTTTGCCGTAGGAGCCGGTGCTCTGACTGTCCTGATCCGTTTGCAGGGCGGCTATCCTGAAGGCGTATGTTATGCAATCTTGTTGATGAACTGCGTTACGCCCCTCATTGACCGTTTGGTGAGACCTGTAAAATATGGTGCAAGGAGGTAAGGCATATGTCACATGACGCACATGCACAAAATGATAGTATTTTTAAAGTAGGTATTAATCTAACCCTTGCTTGTTTTCTTGCAAGCGCAGTAATTTCAACAGTCTATTATTTTACGGCACCAGTTGCTGCTAAAACAAAAATTGACATGGATAATAAGGCGCGACAAGGATTAATAGCTGATGCTCAAGAGTTTAAAGCAGTTGAAGGTAAGACAGGTTGGTTTGCAGCACTCAAAGATGGCAAAGTCATTGCCTATGTTGTACCAACTGAAAGCAAAGGTTATGGCGGAGCTATCAACATGCTGGCAGCAATAACTGCTGATGGTAAGGTCATTGACTATGCAATTTTAAAGTTCAATGAAACGCCTGGTCTTGGTGATAAAGCTGAAAAGCCAGCTTTTCGTAAGCAATTTGCTGGTAAGACAGCGGAAAACTTAGAAGTAGTAAAAGTTCCTACCGATAAAAATATTCAAGCGTTAACTGGAGCAACAATTACTTCTCGGGCGGTTACCAAAGGAATTAAGGAAGCTGTGGAAGAAGTTACCGCTTTTACAGCTACTCAGAAAAAGTGAGGTGCTGAATATGAAAAATTTATGGGACATATTTTACAAAGGTTTATTTGATCAAAACCCCATATTCCGCCTTGCCCTAAGTTTGTGCCCAGCATTGGCGGTTACTTCCACGGTTATCAATTCATTGGCGATGGGCTTATCGGTTATGTTTGTTATTACTGCCAATAACGTAGTGGTTTCTGTTTTTCGTAAATGGGTCAATCCGAAAGTACGTGTTCCTGTTTATATTACATCGATTGCCACAATTGTTACGGTGGTTATCTTTACACTACAAGCCTATTTTCCCGATATCTACAAAGAATTATATCTATATCTCAATCTGATTGTAGTGTTTGCAATTATTTTGGCTCGTGCTGAGGTATTTGCAGCAAAGAATTCCGTTATTCCATCTTTTTTTGATGGGCTAGGAATGGGCGCTGGTTTCGCTGGAGCTATGGTGCTCATTGGCGTTATTCGTGAACTATTTGGTAATGGTACAATCGCGGGAATCGATATTATGGGTGCAACCTATAATCCAGCGCTCATTATGATTTTACCGCCAGGTGGATTTATTCTCATAGGGCTCATGATTGCTAGCTTTAATTTGGTTGGCGAATATCAAGATAAAGCAAAAGCTGCTAAGCAAGGGAGTGAAGCATAATGGAGGAATACTTGAAGTTATTTGTTGCCTCGGCAATAACAAATAATTTTGTATTGACCCAATTTCTAGGCTTGTGTATATTTTTCGGTGTATCGAAAAATCTAAACGCGTCTGTTGGTATGGGAATGGCTGTTACGTCGGTTATGACCCTCAGTACTTTGCTTGCTTGGGCAGTGTACAATTATATTTTGATTCCCCTCGGACTACAGTCTTTGATGCTAATCTCATTTGTACTACTGATCGCTAGTTTTGTACAATTGTTAGAGATGATTATTAAAAAGCATGCTCCAGCCCTGTATAATATGTGGGGGATTTATCTTGTTTTGATTGCGACTAACTGTATTGTGTTAGCCGTACCGGTTACGAATTCAGAACTTCATTCCGATTTTATAACAAGCTTAATAAGAGCACTCGGTTCTGGAGTAGGATTTGCTTTGGCTATTATTTTAATGGCGAGCCTGCGTGAAAAACTACAATATGCGGATGTACCTAAATGCTTGCATGGTCTGGGTATCTCCTTTATTTTGGCAGGAATGTTGGCATTGTCATTCTTTGGTTTTTCGGGAATGATCACACTATAAGAAATAATAGGAGGTGATGAAAAATGAGTACACCAATATTGATATTGCTTATCTTGACGTCTCTAGGGTTGTTTTTTGGTTTTATATTGGCCTATTCCAATAAAAAATTTGGTATTGAGATCAATCCTCTCATTCATATCGTAGAGGATGTTTTGCCTAAAGGTCAATGCGGTGCGTGTGGCTATGCTGGTTGTATGGCTTATGCTGAGGCTGTTGTGACGAATCCTGATGTGGCGCCCAATTTATGTACACCAGGAAAAGATCCTATCGCAAAATTAGTAGCTGAGCTTACAGGTAAGGCAGCAGCTCCGATGGAGCCGCAAATCGCTCAAGTTATGTGTGCTGGTACTCATAGTAAGGCTGGGAAGGCCTATGAATACAGTGGTATACAAGACTGCATAGCTGCTAACTTGTTGTTTGGTGGACATAAATCTTGCAAACATGGTTGCCTAGGGCTTGGCACATGTGTTAAAGCTTGCCCGTTTGGTGCCATGACCATGAGCGCGGATGGTTTACCGATTATTGATCCAGATAAATGTACGGCATGTAATAAATGTGTAAGTGTATGTCCGAAACAGGTCATTAGTCTTAAGCCTCTTGGTTCAAGAGTAAGAGTAAACTGTAATTCTAAAGACAAGGGTGCTGTAGCGAAAAAAGCCTGCAGTATTGCTTGTATTGGTTGTTCCCTTTGTATGCGTCAATGCCCGCATGGCGCTATCAAGATGGAAAATAATTTGGCAGTTGTGGATGCCAAAATCTGTGAGACGCAATGTTCAAATGCTTTGTGTCTGTCTAAATGCCCAACCAAAGCCATCCGTCCTTTTGTGACAGGTATTGTGCCTGGCACTGAAAGTGAGAAAAGTGTACTTGCAGCTTACTTAGCTGCTGGGAAATAGGAAAATATAGTAAGGAAAACGCAGAGGGAAAAGCCTTCTGCGTTTTTTTCTATTTATCTTATTTGCATGTTGGGTGATTATGCGGTAAAATAATCAAGACTAGTTAAAAAAAATGTAATCGTAAAAATTATACTGCTAAAAAAGGGGCATCAGCAAGAGTTATGCATAAGACGAGACGCATGGTTTTATTGGCGTTGTTAATAGCAATGGCTAGTGTATTACATGTCGTAGAATCTTGGTTACCATTACCGCTGCCAGTGCCTGGAATAAAACTAGGACTCGCAAATATTATATCACTGATTGTTATTGTAAAATTCGGCTGGCGTGATGCTATCTATGTGGCTGTATTACGTGTTTTATTAGCATCACTGTTTGGCGGACTATTTTTGGGACCTGCTTTTGTCATGAGCTTGAGCGGGGCGATCGGGAGTATAGTTGTTATGGCTTATGTTTATCATCACTGGCATTGCGTTTTTTCTGTAATTGGTATTAGTATCATTGGTGCAGTCATTCATAATGTGGTGCAAATTACGGTGGCCGCGCTTTTAGTATCGAGCGTTACGTTATTATGGTATTTACCATACCTGATACTATTTGCATTGCCGACAGGCCTCGCCACTGGAATGACAACCATTTATTTTTTAGCTAAGTTTCCGAGTGAGATCTATCGGTAACTTTTAACGGTGCAAGGGGGAGAAATTTTGCGAGGGATTAAAAGTAAAGGGTATGGCATGCTACTATTATTTTTGATTACAGGTGCAGTTTTCGGCGGTATTTTAGGAGAATTTATTTCTCGTGCGGATGCTTTAACGGAGTGGGCTCCTTATTTAGTAAAAACTTTCTTGGTTTTAGATGTACCCCCTGTAAGCATCAATTTATATGTGATACGATTCATGTTAGGTTTTGCATTGCAGCCTAATTTAATCAGTATTTTGGGTATGATCGCAGCAGTTTTACTGTTTAGGCGTGTTTGATTTGTATTACTCGGAGGTATTTTATCATGGCAATTATTTTAGCGTCAGCATCAATCCGGCGCCAGGAACTTTTAAAGCAGATTGGCTGTGATTTTACGGTTATGATTAGCGATATTGTTGAGGATAATAACCAGGACTTAGCGGCAGAGGATTTGGCTGTCTTACAAGCTAGAAATAAAGCCGTGGACGTATCCTCTAAAGCTGGTATTGATGATGTAGTCATTGGTGCTGACACGATAGTGGTTTTGGATGGGCAAGTATATGGCAAGCCTGTAGACATAAATGATGCGAGGTCGATCTTGACGAAATTGTCAGGCAGACAGCACCAAGTTATTACGGGTATTGCTGTTGCTCATGCAGGTAAAATATGGACTGATTATGTTGTCACTTCTGTGTATATTGGCAATATTAATGCGAAACAAATTGAAAATTATCTTGCGACAGGTGAATCTATGGATAAAGCAGGTGCTTATGCCATTCAAGGAATAGGTGCTCTATTTGTAGAAGAAATTAACGGTTGCTATAACAATGTTGTAGGCTTACCTTTAAACAAATTGTCTGATGTACTAATGAAAGCTGGTGTCACTTTGTTATGAATGACAGTAAGGCACTGATGATAAAAGAATATGAAGAGGTGGGCGTAGCGGCCCTTGCTAACCTTGCCCCTTAGGAACTAAGTTGAATTAGGGGAGTTGGTCAGGGAGGCTATCAATGATTCGGCAGCGGCAGTGATTTTAGTACATAATCACCCGAGTGGCGATCCTACTCCGAGTTCTGAAGATATCGGACTGACGAAAAAGATAGTTGAAGCCGGAAAAATTTTAGAAATTCACGTACTTGATCATATAATCATTGGCGATAATAAGTATGTTAGTCTTAAAGATAAGGGAATAATATAATAATGAGTGCGAAATGGTATAGTCAATATTGACTTGCTTAATGAAAGGGGCTATATATGTTGAAGAATTTCTTTGGATCATTTTCCCGGGATATGGGTATAGATCTTGGTACTGCTAATACATTAGTACATGTTAAAGGTAAAGGTATTGTACTCAGTGAGCCATCAGTTGTAGCAATTCAGCGTGATACAGGTGAAGTTTTGGCGGTAGGTGAAGAAGCTAAACAGATGATTGGTCGTACACCTGGCAATATTGTGGCCATCAGGCCTCTTAAAGATGGTGTTATCGCGGATTTTGATGTGACCCAGGCCATGCTTAAATATTTTATCCGTAAGTCCATGGATACCAAATCATTTATTAGACCAAGGGTCATCGTTGGTGTACCCTCAGGAGTGACTGAAGTTGAAAAGCGCGCTGTCATCGATGCAACCATTCAAGCTGGTGCTAGAGAAGCTTATCTGATTGAGGAGCCTCTGGCAGCAGCTATTGGTGCGGGACTGCCTGTTCATGAACCAACAGGTAATATGGTTGTTGATATTGGTGGGGGCACTACTGAGGTAGCTGTTATTTCTCTGGGGGGGATTGTTACTAGTCGTTCTATCCGTGTTGGCGGAGATGAAATGGATGAGGCTATTATGCAGTACATCAAACGCACGTATAATTTGATGATTGGTGAACGTACTGCTGAGTCGATTAAGATGACTATCGGGTCGGCTATCCCACCTAAAGATGATCAAACGATGGATATACGCGGGAGAGATTTGGTATCCGGTTTACCTAAAACATTGAATATTAAAGCCAGTGAAGTGCAACGAGCTCTTAGCGAACCCATCGCTAGTATTGTGGAAGCTGTTAAAGTGACATTGGAGCGCACCCCCCCTGAACTCGCGTCTGATATTATGGATCGGGGTATTGTTATGACAGGTGGCGGATCTCTGCTTACAGGATTGGATCAGCTATTAATGGAAGAAACAGGTATGCCAGTGCATATTTCTGAAGATGCCTTGTCTTGTGTATGTATGGGTACTGGTCGCGCTTTGGATAGTATTGAACTATTAAAACGCGTGTTAATGACGACTAAAAAATTTGGTTAGAGTGATGGAGAGGTGCTTATAAGGGTGGGAATTTTTAACAAAAAAACGATCATCTTACTGGTGGCTGTATTAACCTTCTTTTTGCTAGCCAGTTTGCAAGCACAAGGCAAATATAAGTTTGTATTTGTGGAGAAGTTTCTGACCACTGTTTTGGCGCCTGTTCAATCTATCGTTTCTAATGTGGGTTTCAGCTTTCGTAGAGTTGGTTTGTCAACTGGTGAATTGATGACTGCATATCGTGATAACCAAGCATTACGAGCGGAAAACGAAGAAATTCGCCAAAATAATCTTAATGTGACTGAAATTATGGCAGAAAATGTACGGCTAAGGAGCATGCTTGATTATAAAAAAATAACCAATCAGTTTGATTTTGTCACTGCCGCAGTGGTGGGGCGAGATATTGGAACTTGGAACAGCACAATTATCATTAATCGCGGAAGTGCTGATGGTATTACCAAAGATATGGCTGTCGTTACACCTCAAGGGCTTGTTGGTAGCGTGGTAAATGTATATGCGAATGTGGCTAAGGTTCAGCTTATTCTTGACGCACGAAGTGCAGTAGGAGCCTTAGTGCAAAGGCCAGAATCACGAGTAGCTGCTATTGTCGAAGGTAGCAGCGCGTCGCCTCTAACGCCGAGAATGGTAAATATCGCTCGTGATGCTGATATAATTAAAAGCGATAAGCTTATTACATCAGGGTTTGGAGGTATTTATCCCAAGGGGCTATTGATCGGTGAAGTGGTCGATATTGTTAATGAAGAAGGGGGCTTATTAAAATATGCCTATCTGAGGCCGGCAGTTGATTTTGGTAGATTAGAAGAGGTCTTGGTCGTTGTTCGTTCCCGAGAGCCGGTACCTACGACCTTGCCACCGACAACGCCGCCTGCAGCTCCTTCTGGGAAAGTAGCAATACCGCCCCAGGGAGCAGGCCGATGAACACTATTATTTGGCTGGGCGTGATTGTTACAGCGATTATTATACAGTCCACACTGCTACCTCTTGTTGCAATTAACGGTATTTGTCCAGATATGCTGCTTGTCATCGTCATATCATATGCCCTATTGTCAGGTAAGGAAAAAGGTGTCGGCATGGGCTTCTTTACGGGACTTTTACAGGATTTAGCATTTGGAAGTATTTTTGGTATTAATACTTTATCAAAATTAGCTACAGGTTATATCTGTGGCTTGGCTGAGCGTAAAGTATTTAAAGAACATGTGTTACTGCCAGTAGCTGCTACAGCAGTAGCAACCGTGCTCAATGGTTTATCTATGCTTATCGTATTATCTATGCTTGGCTATAAAGTTGATATAGGTTCTGCCATTATGAATAATGTAGTGCCTCTAGTTGGCTATAATGTGCTCATTGCTATTCCAGTACATCATATAGTGTATCGATTAACTGCATTCACAGTGAAATAGGCTGCGTTAAAATATTTGAAGAAGGGAGGCAGCAACATGCTGGCTAAACGATTAAACAACAGGCTTGAAGTACTCGCAATCATCATAGTATTAGTGTTTGTATCGTTAGTCAGTCGGCTGGGATATTTGCAGGTTGTTCAGGGTAAGTATTATGGTCAAAAAGCTGATAACAACCGTATCAGACTCATTCCCACCATGGCCCCCCGTGGTATTTTTTTTGATCGTAATGGCATAGCATTAGTATCAAATCTGCCTGGTTTCACAGTGTCATTACTGCCCGTTAACGGGGTTATTCCAGAAGGAATTATTGCTAAATTAGCTGGTATTTTAAATATTCCTGTTGATGAAATACAGACTAAACTTACACAAAATAAGGGAAAATTTGATCCAGTGCGTATCAAAACCAACATTGGACCAGAAATTGTAACCAAGATTGAAGAGCGGCGTGCTGAACTGCCTGGAGTTGTTATTGAAATTCAGCCCATCCGCAATTATATTAATAATGAGTTAGGTTCTCATTTATTTGGTTATGTGAGTGAAATTAGTGATATTCAATTGGAACAGTCAAAAGTTGATGGATATAAAACGGGAGATATTGTTGGTAAGTTTGGCCTGGAAAAAGTATATGATCGTGAACTGCGGGGCGTAGATGGTGGTGATCAGGTTGAGGTAGATGTGAACGGACGTCCAATGAGTGTCCTTGGTAAAAAAGAAACTGTGCCAGGACAGAATCTAGTATTGACCATTGATTCGCGTATACAAAAAGCCGCTGAAGTAGCGATTGATGAGCAACTTAACTATTTGCAGACCAAGAGCGAATTTCGTAATGCTAAAGCAGCAGCAGCAGTTGCCATGAATCCTAAAACTGGCGAAATCTTGGCGATGGTCAGTCGGCCTGCATTCAATCCTAATTTATTTGCTGGTGGGATTTCTAATAAAGATTGGAAGTTAATCAATGAAAACCCAAATAATCCTATGAGCAATAAAGTTATTTCAGGAGAATATCCGCCAGGATCAACTTTTAAAATTGTAACAGGCACAGCAGCTTTGGAGCTAGGTAAAGTCACTCCTGAAGAACAAATCTTAGATACAGGTAAGCATTGGATTATTGATAAAGGCAATGCTGAGGGGGAAGCTTTAGGCTTAATAAGCTTTAAAGAAGCTTTATCCAAGTCTGATAATGTGTACTTTTATGAAATGGGTAATCGGTTAGGTATTGATAACTTGGAAAAATATGCTCGTATGTTTGGTTATGGAGCAGTTACTGGTATTAATTTACCAGGGGAATCTGATGGGCTGGTGGCTAATAGGCGTTATAAGGAAAAAAATTATGGTGAAGATTGGTATTTGTCAGAAACCTTTGATGCCGCTATTGGTCAGGGCTTCCAATTAACAACACCCTTGCAGGTTGCAGTCATGCTGAGTGAAATTGCGAATGGTGGGCATCGGTATCGTCCTTATGTGGTTAGCAAGATTATTGGTTCTAATGGTGAAGTAGCTAAGACTTTTGTACCTGAAGAAGTAGGCCAGGTTCCCATATCACCAGGTACGCTGAATCTCATCCGTGAATCACTCAGAGATGTAGCACTAGAAGGTGGTACTGGATTTGGAGCTTTCCGTGATTTCCCTGTGTCCATTGCTGGCAAAACAGGTACGGCTGAGAATTCCCATGGCAATGATCATGGTTGGTTTATCGCTTATGGGCCTTATGAAGATCCTCGTATTGTCGTAGTGGTTATTGTTGAACAAGGAGGCTTTGGTGCAGGTTCAGCTGCTCCAATTGTTAGAAAAATAATGGAAGCCGCTTTCAATGTTAATCAGACTCCAATGGAAGCAGTCAAAATATCTAGGCCACAGACGGCATTATAGGAAAAGACTTGGCATTGGCCAAGTCTTTTTTAAGATATTTATATTTATAGCAGGAATAACGATAAAAATCGCGAATTTTTAAGTTGCAGATACTATACAGTGTATGGTAAGATTTGGGAGATGGACATGCGACAATATGTAATATTTAAGGGCAGTAGAAATGGTTTGCAGTTAGTATTTGATGACTCAGCGAATTTCTCAGTGATTTTAGATAATTTAAAAGCCAAGCTGGAGTCGGCAGTTGTTTTTTTTACACATGGTACAATAGTGGAAGTACCGGCTAAGGTACGTGTACTCACTATGCAGCAGCAGGAAGACTTGACGAAGCTACTGGCTATATATGGTTTGGTTTTTCGCGAAACTGCTCAGCAACAGGATGTTGCTACAAAAGCTAATGTGGAAACTGAGGAGTTACAAACGCTGTTTGTTGCTAAAACTTTGCGTAGTGGCCAGGAAGTCATCCATAACGGCTCAGTAGTTATAATCGGTGATGTTAATCCTGGGGCTGAAGTGATTGCAGGCGGAGATATTATCATTAGAGGAGCTTGTCGTGGCGTGGTCCATGCTGGAGCTTATGGCAATACGAAAGCTACCATTACTGCGAATCGGCTCTTGGCTTCACAAATCAGAATAGCTGGACTTATTGCCAGGGCACCTGACAAATTAGATCAACCTGAGTATACCGAAATGGCACGCATTAAAGATGGTAATGTAATGATTGAGAAAGTCAATATAGAGCAGCGTAAAGCGTTGCAATCGTGATGAACGGTAGATTGGATATTTTCACGAATCTACATAGAGGAGGGTGTACATGGGAGACGTCATTGTTATAACATCAGGTAAAGGCGGCGTTGGGAAAACCACGACGACTGCTAATATAGGTACAGGTTTTGCGCTGCTCGGGAAAAAAGTGGTGTTAGTCGATGCTGATATTGGATTACGTAATTTAGATGTGGTGATGGGGCTTGAAAATCGCATCGTATATGATTTAGTTGATGTGGTTGAAGGTAATTGTCGCTTGAAACAGGCATTAATTCGTGATAAGCGTTATGATTCTTTATATCTATTGCCAGCAGCCCAAACACGTGATAAAAACGCTGTTAACCCAGAGCAAATGAAAGTGTTATGCAAAGAATTGATTCAAGATTTTGATCTTGTCATTATTGACTGTCCAGCTGGTATTGAACAAGGTTTCAAAAATGCCATTGCCGGCGCTGATCAGGCAATCATTGTTACTACGCCGGAAGTATCAGCTGTTCGTGACGCTGATCGTATTATTGGCTTATTAGAATCTGAAGGCAAACATAATCCTAAGCTTATTATTAATCGTATCCGCCCTAATATGGTTAAAAAAGGCGATATGATGGATATTAATGATATTATTGAAATCTTAGCCATTGATTTGCTGGGAATCATACCGGAAGATGAGTATATTATCATTTCTACTAATCGTGGTGAACCTGCGGTTGCTAGTTCAGTATCCGCAGCGAGTACTGCATATAAAAATATTGTACGACGGTTACTTGGGGAAAATGTGCCACTCATGACAATCGAAAATAATGACGGATTTTTCAGTAGATTAAAAAAAGTGTTTAATTTTTAGGGAGGAATGACCGTGTTTGATCTAATTCAACGACTGTTTGGCAAGGATGCTGCATGTTCTAAAGATGTGGCTAAAGAACGTCTACGCCTGGTATTGGTTCATGACCGTGTCAATACTTCACCACAATTCATGGAAGGGCTGAAAGATGACATGATTAAAGTGATATCTCAATATATGGATATCGATGAACGGACCATGGAAGTGCGTTTTGCCCATACAGAGGACTCAGTAGCACTCATCGCTAATATTCCTGTTAATAATATGAAACGGGGCAAAAAGCTAAAAGAATAAAAGCTCGCAAGGCGCAGTAATTTAATACTGCGTTTTTTTACGCTAGACGGAAAAGCAAAATACTATTATAATGTATAGAGGATTGTTGTATGGAAGGTATGTGTATAGATGTTAAGCCGAAGATTGCTAAGAAACTTGGATTTCGTGACCATTGCGACAGTCAGCTTGCTGATTGTGATTAGTTTAGTGATTATTGGTAGTGCTACCCATATTAATACACCGAGCGATGATCGGTATTGGTATGTTGAGCGTCAAGGCATTTTCGCCTTGATGAATGTTATTGTTATATTTGTGGTGCTAAATTTTGATTATAAATTATTGGGGAAATTTGCTACCAGTTTATATGTAATAAATTTGCTCATGTTACTGGCCGTTATGTTTGTTGGTCAATCGGCTTTAGGTGCACAGCGCTGGATACAGATAGGTCCTATCAGCTTGCAACCATCTGAATTTTCTAAACTGATTATGATTATTGCTTTAGCCGATTTGCTGGATAAAAAGAAAGGTAGACTTCATTCATTCAGAGATATTATTCCCATTTTACTGTATGTGGGGATTCCTTTTCTGTTAGTATTAAAACAGCCAGATCTTGGAACTGCGTTGGTATTCTTGGCTATTTTATTTGGTATGATTTTTGTAGCAGGTATTAGAACCAAACATTTGCTGATTATTCTTGGCTCAGGACTGGCATTTCTGCCAATTTTCTGGCACTTTTTGAAGGATTATCAAAAAATGAGACTTACTGTATTTTTGGATCCTAATGTTGATCCCTTGGGTTCTGGTTATCATATTATTCAGTCCAAAATTGCGATTGGATCAGGAATGTTATTTGGCAAAGGTTTATTTGGGGGGACTCAGAGTCAACTCAATTTCCTACCAGAGAACCATACTGACTTTATTTTTGCCGTTATTGGTGAAGAACTTGGTTTTATCGGGGCGATATTTATCTTATTGCTATATTTTATTTTGTTGTATCGGGGCATTAAAATTGCCGGATCAGCCCGCGATGATTTTGGGACATTACTGGCTACAGGTATTACTTCCATGTTAGCATTCCATTTACTGGTGAACGTAGGAATGACTGCTGGTATTATGCCAGTAACAGGTATTCCATTGCCGCTCATGAGTTATGGTGTTAGTGCTTTGACTACTAATATGATTAGTATTGGCATATTGCTAAATATATACATGCGCAGGCAAAAAATAATGTTTTAAGCAAAGAGATGCACTTATGTGCATCTCTTTTATATAGCAGAATTTATAAGCATATATTTGATTGACTTCATCATATATATTACATAGTAGTATGTACTGTGCAGGGGGGTGTTTTATGGTGAGGTTGAATCAGAAGGGGCAAAACTATAGGTGGGGAGAACGGGAAGAGTATGCTTGGCAGGATGAGGGCCCTCAGCGTGATTATGGCTGGCTAAAAAAGATAGTGGTAGCAACCGTAATTTTCGTTCTTGTGTATTGCCTACATATATCTGAAACCCCATTAGGTAAGATGGTCGATGAGGGAATTCATTATACACTATCGAATCAAACTGACTTCAATTATGTGGTTGAACAAATAACAAGCCATGCCCCAGCGACTCTTGATCTGTCAGTGCTTAAAAAAGTCCAAACAGCAGTATCCAAACCAGCTGACCCCTTACTCTATATGACTAAACCCGTATCTGGTAAAATTATATCACCTTTTGGCTGGCGAACTCATCCTGTATCTAAGCAAGAGATGATGCATGAAGGTGTTGATATTGAGGCTGTGCTCGGAACCAATGTAAGAGCCACAGCAGCTGGCAAGGTTAAGACGATTACTGACAGCGCTCAGTATGGTAAAATGTTGATCCTAGAGCATAGTCAGGATATTGAGACATTGTATGGATATTTGGGTGAAATATTGGTGAACCCGGGAGATGAAATCAGTCAAGGCCAGGTCATCGGAAAAGTGGGTAAAACTGGTATGGTCAGTGGACCCATGCTTTATTTTGAAGTACGGGAGCAGGGCAAGGCTATTGACCCAATGACTAGACTTAAGGGGGATTTCCCCGCAGCAGAGGGGAAGTGATTTTATTTGCGGGTTGGTAAAATAGCCGGCATACAATTAATACTGAACAAGTGGTTCATTATACTCATTGTTCTTTTTGCTCTGGCTGGTATGAGTGGTAAAGTATTATTGGTATTTAGTGCCGTCTTATGGCATGAATTGGCTCATGCCCGGGTGGCATTGCTTCTAGGATTCACAGTGCGGGAGGTTGAATTGTTGCCCTTTGGTGGCGTGGCACGTATTGAAGGGCTCGGGGCAGTCGGATCAAGGGATGAAATCATGATAGCGGCCGCCGGACCAGCAGTAAGTCTGGCTCTGGCGGCTATTGCCTATATTGGCATGTTATATGCGGGTATTTACTTAGATGTATGGGAATTTTATTATAGAACCAATATGATGCTAGCGGTATTTAATTTGCTACCAGGATTGCCTCTTGATGGTGGGCGCATTCTTAGAGCGTGGCTGGCCTTATATATAGATTACGGTAAAGCAACATTGATTGCAGCGGGCACTAGTAAAGGGCTGAGCTTTTGTTTACTTATTATCATAGTCTATGAGTATATAGTAAATAGTACGATGAATGTGACATTTCTGATTGCGGCTGTATTTTTATATACAACAGCCCAAAGTGAAATCAAAGTGGCTGGGTTTCGTACATTGCGCGTACTTGCGCAAAAAAAAGCTGAGCTTATTGCCCGAGGGATCATGACGACTACTTATTTTACAGTAGTGCATAGCGTACTATTAAAAGATGTTGTCAAGCTCTTTAAACCTGATCAGTACTATGTGCTCTTAATTGTCGATACAGACTGCACAGTATGTGGAACATTAACTGAAACACAAATTTGGGAAGGTTTACCGAGTAAGGGCTATTATGCTGCAGTCGGAGAATTTATATAAGAGAGGGCTCTGGCAGGAATTTTTATTCTTGTGTAGAACATAAAGTAAGATATCTGACTAATTGTTGGGTATTTTTGGGCAACATATATAGGAGAAATATATAGTACTTTTTCACGGAAAAAATTGGAGGTTACTGTTATTTATGATTACTCTAGATCCTGCCATTTTAAACAGGGTTCTTAAACCTGCTCGGTATACAGGAAACGAATGGAACAGTGTAAAAAAAGATCATAGTACAGTGGCTGTCACTGTCGCCTTGTCACTCCCAGACGTGTATGAAGTTGGTATGTCGAATCTGGGACTTAAAATTCTATATCAAATATTAAATAATCGTACAGATACGGCCGCTGAGCGAGTGTACGCACCGTGGGTGGATATGGAAGCCGAAATGAGGTCTCATAATATTCCGCTCTATACCTTAGAGAGTTTAAAACCTGTGGCTGAATTTGATATTGTGGGCTTTTCGCTGCAGTATGAGATGAGTTATAGTAATGTGCTTAATATGCTGGATTTAGCTGGCATTCCTTTATTGAGTGCCCAGCGTGATGAAAATGATCCCCTTATCGTCGGGGGCGGACCGTGTACTTTTAATGCTGAACCTGCAGCTGATTTTTTTGATTGTTTTATCTTAGGTGAAGGCGAAGAAATTATTGAAGATCTGGTAGAGGTAGTCGCTGCTTGGAAACGCGCAGATAAAGTAGATGGTAAATTAGGATTACTCAAAAAGCTAGCACACATTGAAGGAATGTATGTACCTTCCCTATATGATGTGACATATAATGCTGACAATGCAGTGGCTCAGGTGGTACCAAACTGTACAGAGGCGGGGCTTGTTGTTACCAAAAGAGTGGTTAAAGATCTTAACACTGTAGGATATGCGACGAGACCAGTCGTTCCTTATCTGGATATTGTTCATAATCGTATTATGTTAGAATTATTCCGTGGCTGTACGAGAGGCTGTCGTTTCTGCCAGGCAGGGGTACTTTATCGTCCAGTCAGGGAACGAACGCCAGAGACACTACTAAAATTTGCGAAAGAACTCGTGGCTAGTACTGGTTATAGTGAAATATCCCTCACTTCACTGAGTTCGGCAGATTATTCCTGTTTGCCTACTGTTGTTCAGTCGCTGATTGATGAATTTAAAGATCAGAATGTCAGTATCTCACTGCCTTCACTACGCATTGATAGCTTCTCCATCGAACTAGCGCAAAAATTGCAACAGGTCCGCAAAAGCGGATTGACATTTGCTCCAGAAGCTGGCTCTCAGCGGCTACGTGATGTTATTAATAAAGGGGTAACTGAGAAAAATCTAGAAGATGCTGTCGGTGCCGCTTTTGCAGCTGGCTGGTCAAGTGTAAAACTGTATTTTATGATGGGCTTGCCTACAGAGACTGATGAAGATGTACTAGGTATTGCTAAACTCGCCTACCGAGTGCTTGATATATATAAACAAGTAACAGGTCGCAGAGGAGCCAAGGTTACGATTAGTGTGGCGTGCTTTGTGCCTAAGCCTCATACTCCGTTTGAGTGGTTTGCCCAAGATACGGCAGCTGAGTTTGAACGCAAGCAACGATTATTAAAAGCACAGCTACGTGATCGCAATATCACTTTTAATTGGCATGATGCTCGTACCAGCTTTCTAGAGGGGGCTTTTGCTCGTGGTGATAGAAGAATGGGACAAGTTTTACTATCGGCCTGGAGTAATGGCGCTCGCTTTGATGGCTGGTCTGAGCATTTTAAATATAATGTCTGGATCGAGGCTTTTAAAGCTGCTGAGCTTGATCCCCATTTTTATGCAACGCGGGAGCGTACTCTTGATGAAGTTATGCCTTGGGACCATTTATCATCAGGGGCTACAAAGGAATTTTTAGCCAGAGAATACGGTCAGGCTATTGGTGGAGTGTTGACGAATGACTGTAGGCATGAGCAGTGTAGCGTTTGTGGTGTCTGCCAAGAACTAGATGTTAAGGTAATTGATTGGGGGAATAAGGCATAATGGCAAAACTACGTCTCGAAATTACTAAAGGTGAGGAAATTCGTTATATTTCACATCTTGATTATGCCAGTGCTATTGAAAGGGCAATTATAAGAGCTAAATTACCAGCAGCTTATTCTGAAGGCTTTAATCCTCATATGAAACTATCGTTCGCCTCGGCTTTGGCCGTAGGGGTAACAAGTCAGGCCGAATATATGGATATTGAATTTAAGGAAGACGTGGACTTAAGGCAAGGCGTAATAAGGCTGACCGCTGCATTACCACTTGGAATTATGGTGAAAAGTGCAAAATATATGCCTGCTAAAACTCCGGCCTTAATGGCGATCGTTAATTTGGCCACCTATGATGTTACGGTGCCCTGCGCGGCAGGAGAGTTTGTGGCAGTGGAAGATAGTATTAAGCGCTATAATGAAGACCAGGAAGTTTTACATACACGGGAAACGCCTAAAGGCCGCAAGCAAATTGAGGTTAAGCAGTATATGGCTACCCCTATTAGCGTTACTTGGCAGGACAACCTAGTAAAGATGGCAATTGATATCAAGATTACACCGACCGGTAGTATCAAGCCAGGTGAAATTGTAGCAGCGTTGGTGGCGATGTTTGATTTAAAGGTGGACAAGGATCAGGCACTGATCAATCGTACGGGGTTATATGTTGCCGATGACAAGGCTAGGGTAAAACCAACAGAAATGTAAAAAAAGGGTTTTAGTATAATTAGGACGAAAGGAGGGAGTATTATGTCTAAAACAATTGTGGTGAATGTTACACCCGAAGAAACAAGAATGGCGATTTTCGAAGAGAAGGAACTGATTGAAATATCTGTTGAACGAACTAAAAGTGGTCATAATGTTGGCAACATTTATAAGGGTAAAACGAAGAATGTATTGCCTGGCATGCAGGCTGCATTTATTGATATCGGCAGAGAAAAAAATGCATTTTTATATATTGGAGATGCCTTGCCAGCAGATGCGATCCCTAAGATTGCTGATCATACCTTGACTGTCGGCAAAGAAGTCCTAATTCAAATTGTCAAGGATGCTCTTGGTACGAAAGGACCACGCGCGACTACCAATTTGACCTTGCCAGGGCGGTATGTTGTGTTCATGCCGACCGTTGATTATATAGCGATCTCGCGGCGAATTATCGGTGAAGCAGAACGCGGACGGCTAAAGAAACTGGTTGAAAAAGTCCGTCCAGCAGGCATGGGGATTATTGTGCGGACGATGGCTGAGGGTAAAAGTGAAGAAGATTTACATAAAGACATAGAATATCTTCATAATTTATGGAATGCCCTGCATGCCAGGTCTAAAATGGCTGTTTCCCCTACATTGCTATATCGTGATGTGGATTTGGTTATTCGCATTGTCCGTGACTATTTATCATCAGATGTTGAAGAATTCGTACTTGATAATAGAGAAGCATATGGAAGAGTTTGTGATTTATTACAATACACATCACCTGAATTGATGAGTAAGATTCGGTTGTATGAAGGAAATGATGACATCTTTTCGCATTATGGCCTTGCTGATGAACTGGGCAAAGTGGGACAACGCTGTGTTTGGCTAAAATGTGGTGGATATATTGTAATTGATAAAACAGAGGCATTAACGGTTATTGATGTGAATACTGGAAAATTTGTCGGCTCGACTAAATTATCTGATACTGTTTTTCAAACAAATTTAGAAGCGGCAACAGAAATCACCAGGCAATTACGCCTCAGAGATATCGGTGGCATTATTATTGTTGATTTTATTGATATGGATACAGATGAACATAAGCAAGCTATCATTGCGGCTTTAGAGGTTAATTTTAAACGGGATCGTACCAAAACGAATGTACTAGGCTTCACCCAGCTAGGATTGGTGGAGATAACCCGCAAAAAAGCACGCCAAAATTTAGAAGGTATGCTCTACAGTGAGTGTCCGTGTTGTGCTGGTCGAGGGAGAGTACAGTCTCCGGAGACGGTAGTGATTAACATATGGCGTAAGATGCGTAAGATAATGTCGCAATCAAGGCTCCCAGGAAGAACGGTTATTCAGGTACATCCTCTTGTTGCTGATACAATGCAAAGCCACGGGGAACTTGCTCGTATGGAACAAGAACTAGCTTGCTGCCTGCGCTTAGAAGCTGTACCTGAGATGCATCCAGAAGTATTTTCTATTTTACATGAAAATGAGTAGCTTGTTTTAAAAGTAATTGACAAAGTTTTATCAATGTGCTATCATACTACAGTGTAGGCGCTTATGCTTACGTCCCAAACCGCACGGAGAGGTTCTAAAAATCGTTTATAGCGATACCGTATTCGGCGAGTATAAAATGAGGGAGGTGTAATGTAATAATGTACGCAATTATCGAAACTGGTGGCAAACAATACCGTGTTTCTGAAGGTGAATTTATTTTTGTCGAGAAACTTGAAGCCGTTGAAGAAGAAGTGGTTGAATTTGATCGTGTCCTTACTGTTGTAACAGACGGTGATGTAGTGATTGGTAAACCTTTAGTCATTGGCGCGAAAGTAACTGGTAAAGTAGTTTCCCATGGTAAAGGTAAAAAGATTATTGTTTTCAAATATAAAGCAAAATCCAATTACCGCAGAAAGCAAGGTCATCGTCAGCCTTATACTAAAGTTCTTATCGAAAAGATTGAAGCATAAGGATGATCAACATAGAGATTGTTCGCAATTCGGATCAGGCTATGGTTGGGTTTAGTGTAACTGGGCATTCCAATACTGCGCCGCATGGGCAAGATATTGTATGTGCTGGGATATCGGCTTTAACGCAAACAGCAGCACTGGGATTGGATCGACAGTTGAAAAAAAAAATTCACATTAAGATTGCCAGCGGTAATCTTAAAATGAATTTGTTAGATAAACCGGATGCATTAACGAATGCAGTTCTGGAAACCATGTTAATTGGTTTAACAGAGATTGGGAAGATAAATCCCCAAAGTGTTCGTATTCTAGAACGCAGGAGGTGAATTACGAATGTTTAATTTTAATTTGCAATTATTTGCCCATAAAAAAGGTGTAGGTAGTACTCGTAATGGTCGTGATAGTGAATCTAAACGCCTTGGCGTTAAGAGACATGCAGGCCAAGTAGTAAGTGCTGGTAGCATTTTGGTTCGCCAAAGAGGTACACATTTTCATACTGGTCAAAACGTTGGTATTGGTAGTGATGATACCTTATATGCAAAAATTACTGGACGTGTAGCTTTTGAACGCAAAGGCCGCAACGATCGTCAAGTAAGCGTATATCCAATTGAAGAAGCTATCTAAAATAGACGCCTGCGGCTAACTCAGCCGCAGGCATTATTTTTTACTGACTCTCTCAGAAAGGATATCCCTCTCCGATATTAGTAAGGACAACCAATGCTTGGCGCAAGCCAAGCTTTCTTTATCTGCTTAATTACATAAACGAATAAAAAACATATAAAAATAAACAAATGTACTGTATAATTATAGTTAAACTTATAGCACTGAGCCAATAGGGAAGGAATGATTAGAAAATGGAAAAACATGAAGTGGGCGAGGAAAGTGTCAATTTATTAAAAATACAACGACATGATTTCGTTAACCATCTGCAGGTTATTCATGCATTACTCCAATTAGGTCGCACCGAAAAGGCGCTTATATATATTGAGGAATTGGCGAAAGACTCTAGACTCATTTCTGATGCTCTTAAGATACATGAAGAACAATGTGCTAAAGCGCAGAAGGCTTAACTGTGATTTGCTTACCGTAACTGTTTTTAAACGGATAAAGGTTTGCCGCTGAGTGTGTAAAAAAATAGATAATGGCATATATTACTGATAGAAGAACGTGTTTCAAAAAACACGTTCTTCATGTAAAGACGCTGTTTAAAATAATTAATATTTTATAGGTTAATAGCCTAAAGGTGGTTTACGAATGTTTATTGACAGAGCAAAAATACACGTAGTTTCAGGTAATGGCGGTGATGGTATGTCGAGTTGGCGCCGAGAAAAATTTGTTCCTAGAGGTGGTCCAAGCGGTGGCGATGGTGGACGTGGAGGAGATATTGTATTAATCGTTGATGCCAACACTAATACCTTGATTGATTTTCGTTTTAAACGCAAATTTGTTGCCAGCAATGGTGCGAATGGACAGACTAAGAATATGCATGGACATAACGCTGATCCTACATATATTAAAGTGCCGCCAGGGACGTTAGTCAAAGAGGCTGAAACTGGGGAAGTAGTGGCCGATCTTACCAAAGTAGGCCAAAAGGCAGTATTGGTCAAAGGTGGTCGGGGTGGTCGCGGTAATGCTAGATTTGTGAACAGTGTGAATCGTGCACCTACTTTTTCTGAAAATGGTGCACCTGGTGCGGAGCGACTGCTACATTTAGAACTTAAGCTACTGGCTGATATTGGTTTGGTAGGATATCCTAGTGTCGGAAAGTCTAGTATTATTTCTCGTGTATCAGCGGCTAAACCGGAAATTGCAGCTTATCATTTTACGACATTGACACCGGTGCTCGGTGTGGTCAGTCTTGATGAGGGTCATAGTTTTGTCATAGCTGATATTCCAGGCCTTATTGAGGGTGCCCATGAAGGGGTAGGTCTTGGACATGATTTCCTTCGTCATATTGAACGTACTAAAATCATTATTCATGTTCTCGATGTATCTGGCCTAGAAGGTCGTGACCCTATCGATGATTACAATAAGATTAATACCGAGCTTAGACTCTATAATGAGAGGCTCGCCACCCGGCCACAGATTATTGTTGCCAACAAAATGGATCTTGTGGAGTCCCAGGAGAATTTACCAAGAGTAGTTGAATATATGGAGAAACTAGGGCACCCGGTTTATCCAGTGTCAGCAGCGACTGGTGAAGGCTTGCCACAATTGATGAAAATAGCATCAGAGATGTTAAAAGAGCATGTGGAAGAACCGGAAGAAACAGATGATACCATCATCTATGAAGCGAAGCCCGAAGTAGAATTTACGGTAGGCCATGATATTGACGGAGCCTTTTTAGTTCGTGGCAAGGGAATTGAAAAATTAGTAGCCATGACTAATTTTGATAATGAAGAAGGTTTACGCCGTTTCCAACAAATTTTCCGTCAGCGAGGCATTGAAGACGTGCTCAAAGAGCGGGGGATTAAGGAAGGCGATACAGTGCGTATTGGCGATATGGAATTTGAATTTAGATTATAGAGGAGACAGAAAGAATTGGAAGAAATTATTACATTAACAGGAAAACAAAAAAGTTATTTACGTTCTTTGGGCGCTACCATGGACCCTATTGTACAGATTGGCAAAACAGGCGTATCAGCAACCTTACTTGATAGCACAAAACAGGCACTGGTAGCCCGAGAACTCATTAAAATAAAGGTCTTGCAAAATTGCGCCGAGGATCCTAAAGTGGCACTTGCAGAACTGGCTGGTGCGGCAGATGCTGAACTAGTACAGGTAATCGGACGTATTGGATTGCTGTACAAACGTAATCGCGATCCCAACAAAACTAAAAAAATAGAATTACCTTAGAAAAAGGATGCTGAGGGAGAATGTTTACTCGAGAAAATCTGGCTCAAGCGAACCGCATAGTCGTCAAAGTAGGGACAAGTACACTCACACACAGTACAGGTAAACTGAATTTATGGCGCATTGAAAAATTGGTGCGTGAGCTGGCTGATTTAGCAAATCAAGGTAAAGAAGTGATTCTAGTGACCTCAGGAGCAGTTGGCGCTGGTATGGAGCTTCTAAAGCTTAAAGAAAAGCCGAAAAATATTCCAGAAAAACAGGCTGCTGCTGCTGTCGGTCAAGGGGTGCTTATGCACACCTATGAAAAGTTCTTTAGCGAGTATGGGCAGGTAGTGGCTCAGGTTTTGCTCACCCGAGAAGATTCGGTGAAACGCACTCGCTATACGAACAGTCGCAATACTCTTTTAACGCTGATAAAAATGGGCGTAATTCCTATTATTAACGAAAACGATGCTGTATCCATTGACGAACTCAAAATTGGTGATAATGATACGCTATCGGCGATGGTAGCTAGTATTGTCGATGCTGATGTACTGATTATCTTGTCTGATATTGAGGGTGTATACACTGATAACCCCCAATTAAGTCCCAATGCGCAGCTCATTGGGGAAATAACAGATATTACGCCAGAGATAGAAGCCTTGGCTGGTGGAGCAGGAACCTTGCGCGGTACAGGCGGTATGTATACCAAAATACAGGCTGGCAAAATTGCTGTAAATTCAGGGGTAGCCATGGTCATTGCTTCTGGACTGCGAGATGGTGTCTTGCGAGATGTGCTGGCTGGCGAAAATGTGGGTACTATCTTTTTGTCCAAAGAGAATCGCTTGCAAGTGCGCAAACGCTGGCTAGCTTTCGGTGCTCGCATTCAAGGCGTAATTACCATTGATAAAGGTTGTGAAAAGGCCATATTATCAGATGGATCAAGCATACTAGCCGCTGGTATCATAGCCGTAGCAGGTGATTTTCATCATGGCAATACGATCAGTGTTGTGACGATGGAAGGCCGGGAAATTGCTCGGGGGATAGCCAACTATAATGGGGAAGATACTCGAAAAATTATGGGCGTACATACCAATGAGCTTGCTGAAATTTTAGGCTTAAAGCCATATGACGAAGTTATTCATCGAGATAATATGGTTTTGTTAGTGTGAATTTTATAAAAGTGCCTTAATGACTTGTAGATACTGGATTCTTGAATGAAGATCCAGTATCTTTTTTATTGCTACATTATAATTATCATAAGACAATGAATATTCTTTACTAGAAAGGCAAACAACTAAACCGTATATAATATCTTGCACGGGAGTAATTTATCCCTTAAAACTATTAAATAAGGTGGAGGATTCAAATTTCAACATCGAGAGAAAAGCGAAGACCATTAGGAGTTATGAATTCCATATCTACTAACTTTCTGCACCTGCGTAACCCCTATGTCATTGCGTGGTGGTCAGCCGCCTTTCCCGGATTTGCTCATATAAGTTTGGGAAGCTATATAGCGGGTTTCCTGCTTTTTACTTGGGAGATAGTAGTAAACTATAATGCTAAGGTTAACATGGCGATTCTATATTCTTTTACTGGACGATTTGAGATGGCGAAAGAGATAGTAAATAATCAATGGCTTCTGTTATATGCCCCGGTATTTATCTATTGCATATGGAATGGCTACCAATTAACGGTTGACTTGAATAAGCTCACCATACTGGCGGACCGAAATGAGTCTAAAATCGACCCTGAACGTATCTCCTTTTATGAAATTAATGCCCTTGATAGACGTACACCTTGGGTCAGCGTTGTATGGACATTATTCACGCCCGGTCTAGGGCATCTTTACACACATAGAACACCCACTGCTTTTTTCTTGTTAATCTGGTGGATAGTAGCGTGCCATTATTCCCATATACTTCAAGGCATACAATTTACTGCTTTGGGATTGGTTGATGAAGGCAAAGCCGTATTAGACCCTCAATGGTGTATCTATCTACCTTCTATACTGGGATTTGCCATATATGATGTCTATGTAAACACAGTGGAGTATAATCGTTTATTTGAAAAAGAACAGGCTAAAATGTTGGAGAGTGAATATCAGCACTCAACCTTTAAAATGCCCGTATGTGGAGGTGATAGGATGCACGTGGTCGCGTCGTTTGAACATTCATTACATTTGGAATTAGCGGTAACGGACTTGGAGCAAAAAGGCATTGAACAAAGTAGAATATGTGCAATACCTTTAAATACCATGAAAAAAGAAAGGCAACTATTTGATAATATTCATCGGTCTGACGGGGAAAGCATGTTTGATGTACCAGCCATATTAGGAACCATATTAATGGTGCTCGGAGTGTTATGGGGCTTTATGTGGAAGTGGGGTCCTATTCTTTGGGGGTTAATTGGACTTTTCATCGGATTCGCTGTCGGGTTTGCATTTAAATATTATATATATATAAGGAATAAGGACCAGATAATCAAAAGCAAAATCACAGAGGTATTCGTTGTCGTTGACTGCAAACCTGATGAAGTGAAAGTTGTTGAAGATGTATTTTGTAGGCACTTTGCAATCGGCATTGGTGTAAAGAAATAAGCTAATGGGGATAACGATAGAGCTATTACCGGGAGGTTTCTATTTATGAATTATCCATCAACTCCAGAACTTGCAGAAATGGTAAGGTTATTAAGTAAAGCCCGAATGGATCATTGGCTAGCAGACGGTTTAGGAACTTGGCGTTGGTGGGTTCTACTCATAATTCTTATTATTCCGTGGTTCATTTGGTATAAATATGTCGATAAGAAAAAACTTCACGAAATCATTTTATTCGGAACAATTATAATAATAAGTGATATTACTCTGGATGAGATTGGCTTCGAACTATCTTTGTGGCATTATCCTATCGATGTTATACCATTGTTTCCTCGGCTTACTTCGATTGATTATACAGCAATTCCCGTTATTAAAATGGTACTATATCAGTACTTTCCAACATGGAAGAGCTTTTTCTGGGCAATGGTTGCAATGGCTACAGTATTTTCCTTTATAGCTGAACCTTTAATAGTGAAATTGGGCTTTTATACTGTACTTAAATGGAATTACATATATTCATTTTTTATTTACATTGCTTCGGGGCTATGTGCAAGGTGGATAGTTAAAAAGATATTTGAAATAGTTAAGAGGGGCTGAAATTATGCTCTTTAGTGGCTCTACCGCGGTTACTCCTTAAATGTGAGTAGGAACAATAGATGATGTATGGAAGAGCTGGTCTCCCTTTATTGAGAGCGAAGGTATTCAGATTTTTACTTTATCATATGGAATGTGGTAGGTACTGGATTCTTCGCTGGAGTAGTTTAACGATACTGTCTGCTTTGGACATCCTCCAGCTCATGCGTTGGAATTATCTATATGCTTTTGTCACTATGTATATCATGGCAACTTTTGCTCGTGTCGCCTTCCATCTGGTGGTGCAAGTACAGAATGTAGCACGCGAAGGGAAACATAGTCCGTTGGAAAGCACATTAATGCAACCTGCATTCAAGCCGTTGGACAAGAAAGAACGACAAGACGATGAATGACAAGCTAGTAAAAGGCAGACGCCCACGGTGGCTGCCTTTATAGTTTGCCTAGTTCTAAGAATGAAATAATTGAAACACTAAAGAAAGATATAGAAGAAAGATATATGACGATTAAATTCCAGATGCAGGATATAGTAATGTACGGGCAGGGATTCTACCGCAATTAATACCGCAATTGGTATTAAAAACAGATAAACGTAAAAAAACATTAATGATAAGTAAGCTAGTAAAATTAAGCGTTAAAGAGTATAGTTAAGTCTAGATTCTAATCAAAAATATAATATGGTTTTGTTAGTGTAAATGTTTAAAAATGCCTCAAAGACTTATAGATACTGGATTCTTTGACAAGGATTCAGTATCTTTTTTTACTGAATTACCGCAGTTAGTTTTTGGCGGGGTGGCAAAAAAGTAGCAAAAAAGTATTAATGATAAAAAACTAGTAAAATTAAGCGTTAAATAGTATAATTAAATCTAGATTTTAATCAAAACTATAATATGGTTTTGCTCGTATAGCAACGCAGGTGGGCGTTTTAAAACAGACTCTGTGGGGGGATTTATATGGATTATCTATCCGAACTGACTGCCAAAGGCAAGAAGGCCAAGCAGGCTGGGAGAAAACTTGCTACATTATCCACGGCTATCAAAAATCAGGCCCTTGTTAGTATGGCGGATGCCTTGGAACAAGAGTATTTGAGTATTATGACAGCGAATGCTATCGATGTGGAAAACGGTAGAGCTAAAGGACTATCTGAGTCAATGGTTGATCGTTTAGCCCTTACTGAGAGCAGAATTCAGGCGATGGCTGAGGGACTTAGACAGATTGCGGAGTTACCTGACCCCATTGGTGAAGTGCTGAGCAAGGACTGTCGTCCTAACGGACTGGAAATTAGCAAAGTACGTGTGCCCCTTGGTGTAATCGGTATTATCTATGAATCTCGGCCCAATGTGACCGTAGATGCCACTGGACTTTGTCTAAAAGCTGGTAATGCAGTGCTACTGCGTGGCGGATCAGAAGCGATTCATTCTAATATTGCCATTATCAAAGTCATCGCGCGCGCCGCATATAAAGCCGGTATTCCAGTGGGAGCCCTTGAGCTGATTGAGACCACGGACCGTAAGGCCGTTAGTGCCATGCTCAAACTTAAGGAATATCTTGATGTTATCATTCCACGAGGCGGTGCTGGACTGATTAAAACAGTTGTTGAAAACAGTACAGTGCCAGTGATTGAAACGGGTACAGGTATCTGCCACACTTTTATCGATGAGTCGGCTGATCTAGAGATGGCCCAAGCTATTGCCTTCAATGCCAAGATTTCTCGGCCTGGTACGTGCAATTCCATGGAGACGCTGCTAGTACACCAAGGAGTAGCAGATCAGTTTTTACCAGCCATGCTCACTAAGTATCACGAGACTGGTGTCGAGTTGAGAGGCTGTCCTAGAACAATGAAGTATCATCAAGCAGTAAAACCAGCGAATGATGAAGACTGGAGCACCGAGTATTTGGATTTTATATTATCCATTAAAGTGGTAGCCGACCTTGATGAAGCCCTTGACCATATTGATCAATATAGCACTCGTCACTCGGAAGCTATTATTACTGAAAATGATGACAATGCCACACGTTTTTTGCAGGAAGTAGACGCAGCTGCTGTTTATGTGAATGCCTCTACTCGTTTTACTGATGGCTTCGAATTTGGCTTTGGCGCTGAAATTGGTATCAGTACCCAAAAACTCCATGCCCGTGGACCCATGGGACTCGTAGAACTCACTAGTATTAAATATCTGATTGCTGGTAACGGACAAATAAGATAATAGAATATGAATTTAGAGCCTCCTAATCAGTATGATACTGATTGGGAGGCTCTTTTGCGCAATCAGAAAGTATAACACTTTCCGATTTCAAGTAAGGGCAACTAAGGCTTGGTGCAAGCCAAGTTTTCTTTATCATTTTCACCAAAATCCATCGTATCACATATATTAGAATACATATTTGAGTAAAGTTTTATTTACATGCGGAGGAATAGAACTATATAAAAAGGAGTTGGGAAATGATGAATAACCAGGATGATACTTCTGGCAAGCCTCTTGACATAAATCAGCTTCAATGGGCATTGCGCCATGGTCAAAAAATTGATGGTTTAGAGCGTATTCTATTATCAAATCAGCCGGCCGTGGTACCAGAGAATCATATAGACAATAGTATGAAAAAAAATAGTATCGTTGAGAATATTCCCTTACATAATACAGTTTTAGAAGAACAAATTGACAAACTAGAGCGATCTCTTAATAGGGAAATTATATCCCTAAAGGGCGAATTTGCAATTGTAGCTCAAGGCACGGCTTTGGAAGAACAAATTGCTCAATTAGGTCAAACTCTGAATCAGGAGATTTTATCATTGAAGAGTGAACTTGCAAATGTTGCTCAAGATACAGCTGTAGAGGAGAAAATTGATAAGCTGGGGCAAACTCTGAATCAAGAAATCTTATCATTGAAGAGCGAAATTGGAATTGTTGCTCAAGATACGACTGTAGAAGAGCAGATTGATAAGCTAGGTGAATCTCTAAATCAGGAAATCTTATCACTGAAGAATGAGCTTGCGAATGTAGCTCAAGGTACGGCTGTAGAGGAACAAATTGATGAACTCAGCCAAACTTTGAATCAAGAAATTTTATCACTGAAGAGTGAATTTGCCATTGTTGTTCGAGATACGGCTGTAGAGGAGAAAATTGATAAGCTGGGGCAAACTCTGAATCAAGAAATCTTATCATTGAAGAGTGAAATTGGAGTTGTTGCTCAAGATACGACTGTAGAAGAGCAGATTGATAAGCTAGGAGAATCTCTAAATAAGGAAATCTTATCACTGAAGAATGAGCTTGCGAATGTAGCTCAAGGTACGGCTGTAGAGGAACAAATTGATGAACTTAGCCAAGCTTTGAATCAAGAAATTTTATCACTGAAGAGTGAATTTGCCATTGTTTCTCGAGGCGCAGCTATAGAAGAGCAGATTGATAAACTCGGCCAATCACTGAATCAAGAGATCTTGTCATTGAAGAGCGAACTTGGAACTATAGCTCAAGATACAGCTGTGGAAGAACAGATTGATGAACTAGAGCAAACTCTAGATCGAAAAATTCTATCACTGAAGAGTGAGCTTGGAATTGTTGCTCGAGGAGAGGCTGTAGAAGAGCAGATTGATAAACTCGGCCAATCACTGAATCAAGAAATCCTATCATTGAAGAGTGAACTTGCAATTATTGCTCAAGATACGGCTGTAGAAGAACAGATTAATAAATTGGGCCAATCTCTGAATCAAGAAATCTTGTCATTGAAGAGTGAACTTGCAAATGTTGCTCAAGATACAGCTGTAGAGGAGAAAATTGATAAGCTGGGGCAAACTCTGAATCAAGAAATCTTATCATTGAAGAGCGAAATTGGAATTGTTGCTCAAGATACGACTGTAGAAGAGCAGATTGATAAGCTAGGTGAATCTCTAAATCAGGAAATCTTATCACTGAAGAGTGAATTTGCCATTGTTTCTCGAGGCGCAGCTATAGAAGAGCAGATTGATAAACTCGGCCAATCACTGAATCAAGAGATCTTGTCATTGAAGAGCGAACTTGGAACTATAGCTCAAGATACAGCTGTGGAAGAACAGATTGATGAACTAGAGCAAACTCTAGATCGAAAAATTCTATCACTGAAGAGTGAGCTTGGAATTGTTGCTCGAGGAGCGGCTGTAGAAGAGCAGATTGATAAGCTCGGCCAATCACTGAATCAAGAAATCCTATCATTGAAGAGTGAACTTGCAATTATTGCTCAAGATACGGCTGTAGAAGAACAGATTAATAAATTGGGCCAATCTCTAAATCAAGAAATCTTGTCATTGAAGAGTGAACTTGGAATTATAGCTCAAGATACGGTTGTAGAAAAACAAATTGATAAATTAGGTCAATCTTTGAATCAAGAAATTTTATCACTGAAGAGTGAACTTGCAAATATAGCTCAAGATACGGTTGTAGAAGAACAAATTGATAAATTAGGTCAATCACTGAATCAAGAAATCTTGTCATTGAAGAGTGAACTTGGAATTATAGCTCAAGATACAGTTGTAGAAAAACAAATTGATAAATTAGGTCAATCTTTGAATCAAGAAATTTTATCACTGAAGAATGAAATTGCAATTGTTGCTCAAGGCATAATTTTTGAGGAGCAATTTGGGAAAATAGGAAAATATATTAAACAAGAAATTTTATCACATTGCAATGAATTTGCAATGTTTGTTCAGACTCAGTTGAATCAGGGAAAAGCATGGAAGATAGCAGAAATTGAATGGAAAAAGAACTTGCAAGACCATGAGACTAAGCTACAGGCAGATATGCAAGAAATGCAACATAATATTATGAAAAAATTCGATGAGCACTTTCAATATCTAGATGTGCAATTGCAAGCTAGTGATAATATGCTAAGGCAAGAATTATCGTTACTAACATCTAAATTGGCAGAAATTCAGCAAGATCGAAGCGGCAAAGAGGAATTTCAAGTTACTCAGTGGCAAAAAAAGCTAGAAGAAAGGCAAATTCGGTTAATAGAAGATGTGGATTATATACAGTATGTATTAGAAGAAATTGCAGCTCGTCCACAAAGTAATGAGGCTCAGCAGAAGCTACGGGAGAATTTTTTCATTCGTGAAATAGCAGCTCTGAAAGAAGAAGTGGCATCGGTCTGTCGAGAATACAAATCTCAGGAAAAGGGATGTATGATGACAGATGGGCAACCGTACAACAACAGTGTAGTTCGGCAAGACATAAACTTAGGTAGCGAGGATCAGACAAAGATATATAAAAAGAAGAGAAAAAGACGATATTAAAATACCTTATTTGGTTGAAGAGAGGATAATGTTGAATGAATAAAGTGGCATTGATCACTGGTATAACTGGGCAAGATGGAGCCTATTTAGCTGAATTCTTACTAAAGAAAGGCTATATTGTTCATGGCATAAAAAGGCGTAGTTCACTACTCAATACAGCCCGGATCAATCATTTGTATCAAGACTCTCATGAACAAGATGTAAAATTTTTTCTGCACTATGGTGACATGACAGATGCAACCAACTTAATCCGAATTATTCAGGAAGTACAGCCTGATGAAATATACAATTTGGCTGCCCAGAGTCATGTTCAGGTTTCCTTTGATACCCCTGAATATACTGCCAATGCGGATGCGCTAGGAACACTTCGATTACTAGAAGCCTTACGGATTTTAGATATGACCAAAAAAGTTAAATTTTATCAAGCATCAACAAGTGAATTGTATGGAAAGGTACAAGAGATTCCTCAACGGGAAACGACCCCTTTTTATCCCCGCAGTCCATACGCTGCTGCCAAACTATATGCTTATTGGATTGTTGTTAATTATCGAGAAGCATACAATATGTTTGCTTGTAATGGTATCTTATTTAATCATGAGTCGCCTATTCGTGGAGAAACTTTCGTCACCCGTAAAATTACCAGAGCGGTAGCCCAACATCAATTAGGGGTTGGCAAGACCTTATATCTGGGCAACTTGGATGCCAAGCGGGATTGGGGATTTGCTGGTGATTATGTGAAAGCCATGTGGCTCATGCTGCAGCAAGAAAAGGCAGAGGATTATGTAATTGCTACTGGTCAGACTCATTCGGTACGTGAATTTGTGGAGCTGGCGTTTCAAAATATTGATATTAGCATTGAGTGGCAGGGGGGAGGGATAGAGGAAAAGGGGCTAGATGCTGCTACAGGTAAGATTCTAGTAGAGATTGATTCCCGCTATTTTAGACCAACAGAAGTGGATCTTCTGCTAGGTGATGCCACAAAAGCCAGGGAAAATTTAAATTGGCAGTCAGAAGTTACTTTTGTTCAGCTTGTCACGATGATGGTGATAGAAGATATAGAGGTTGTCCAGCGTGATATATTATGTAGAAATCACGGGTTTGAGAGCCCATCAGGAGATGGATTTCCATGAATAAAGAAGCGAAGATCTATGTTGCCGGACATGGCGGATTGGTCGGTTCAGGGATCATGCGTAAATTAGCCCAGGATTCATATAAAAATATAATATACCGCACCAGCAAGGAATTGGATTTGCGGGATCAAGTGGCTGTTAATCATTTTTTTGCAACTGAACAGCCAGAGTATGTATTTCTGGCGGCTGCCAAAGTAGGCGGCATATTGGCCAATCATAACTATCCTGCCCAGTTTATTTATAATAATCTTATGATTGAAGCTAATATTATTCATGCTGCTTATCTATATGGAGTGAAAAAACTATTATTTTTAGGAAGTTCGTGTATTTATCCCAGGCTAGCTCCTCAGCCTATTAAAGAAGAGTATTTATTGACAGGTGAACTAGAGCCGACCAATGATGCCTACGCGATTGCCAAAATAGCTGGGATAAAAATGTGTCAAGCATACAACAAGCAATATAACACTAACTTTATAGCAGTGATGCCAACAAATCTGTACGGACCTCATGATAATTTTGATTTAGCATCATCACATGTCCTTCCAGCTTTGATCAGAAAATTTCATGAGGCCAAAATTAACCAGCAGTCCAGTATTGAAATATGGGGTACAGGTAAACCACGCCGCGAGTTTTTGCATGTAGATGACTTGGCTGAGGCCTGTATTTTCCTAATGGATCACCATGATGGTGGAGAACCGATCAATATAGGTACTGGCATAGACATTGCTATTGCAGATTTGGCTACCTTAGTTGCTAAAATAGTGGGATATTCTGGATGCATTCGATATAACACAGATATGCCTGATGGTACAATGAGAAAAATGTTAGATGTATCCAAAATTACATCATTGGGCTGGAAACCAGAAATATCTTTGGAAGGTGGTATTCGTAGTACTTATCATTGGTATCTTGAGGAGCAAGATGCCTGTCCAGGCTAGAACCCAAAAATGCTATGGAAGGTTATATTCTAATTGCATAAGAAGTACCCTTTACTGTAATGTCGAAGGAGGACAGAAAAGTAAGGGGTACATTCTTTAGATGTGCAGATATCTGTATTGCAGCCTTATTATTCTGATGTTGAATTTGTGAAAGTCGATAGAGATGGCAGAGATAAGTATAATAAGCCCTATATATTTTAGAATACCAGTAAAAAAAGCTCATGCTTATCATATAATACATCAAACGAATTGGGACGATAAAATTTGGTGCGTATTTAGAGATGAGCTATTATGGTATATCAGCCAACGACCTACCTTTCAATATCGACATATCCTATGTATCTATTAGCGGAAATTGCTAAAAATTCGATTGAGATATCATTGAGTAATGATGACACTTGTAAATGAGTGAAATGGGGTTCATTGAAACAGTAAGCACCCATCCTTAGTGGAAGGGTGCTTAAAAAGGTTATAATTGTTTTCTGTTTCCCCCTATGCGAGTTGTGTGATAACAAGGTGTGCTGAAACAGCCCTTTTTCCTCCAGCGGAAGGAGTGATGGTTAATGCCGGTGAATTGAGAGCAGGATTTCGTACAGTGAGTAATGAATCGATGACTGTCGTTTTCACAAGAGCCATTCCTACTATTTGAGAAGTACCTGTTGCGCGCCCGACCACCGTTTCGGGTAGGTCAATGGTATTGAGAGTTAAAATCAGTTGGCCCGCTTCGTCTACACTCACCTGAAACAAGACCTGATAAGTGCCAATGGCAGACAATTTAAATGTGCTGGGATCAGTACCATTACGGGTAATAGCAGTCCTACTAGTAGGTCCATTTTGCGGAAAGCTTACGTCTGCACCGGCAGCAACTGTTGCTGCATTATCATCAGGCATCAACGCAAAAAAATCTGCAAAGCTTAATACTCCTCCAGTAGCTCCAGTATCGCCAGTTGCTCCAGTAGGCCCAACAGGTCCAGTATCGCCAGTATCGCCAGTTGCTCCAGTAGCACCAGTAGCACCAGTAGCGCCAGTAGTACCAGTAGCACCAGTAGTACCAGTAGCACCAGTAGTACCAGTAGCACCAGTAGTACCAGTAGCACCAGTAACACCAGTAGCACCAGTAGCGCCAGTAGCGCCAGTAGCACCGGTTGCGCCGGTTGCGCCAGTAGCACCAGTAGCACCAGTAGCACCAGTAGTACCAGTAGCACCAGTAGCACCAGTAGCACCAGTAGCACCAGTAGTGCCAGTAGCACCAGTAGCACCAGTAGCGCCAGTAGCACCAGTAGCGCCAGTAGCACCAGTAGTACCAGTAGCACCAGTAGCACCAGTAGCGCCAGTAGCACCAGTAGCGCCGGTTGCGCCGGTTGCGCCAGTAGCACCAGTAGCGCCAGTAGCGCCGGTTGCGCCGGTTGCGCCAGTAGCGCCAGTAGCACCAGTAGCACCAGTAGCACCAGTAACACCAGTAGCACCAGTAGTGCCAGTAGCGCCAGTAGCGCCGGTTGCGCCGGTTGCGCCAGTAGCACCAGTAGCTCCGGTTGGCCCAGGAGGACCAGTAGCACCAGTAGCGCCAGTAGCGCCGGTTGCGCCGGTTGCGCCAGTAGCACCAGTAGCACCAGTAGTACCAGTAGTACCAGTAACACCAGTAGCACCAGTAGCACCAGTAGCGCCAGTAGCGCCGGTTGCGCCGGTTGCGCCAGTAGCACCAGTAGCTCCGGTTGGCCCAGGAGGACCTCCCACAGGTCCAGTCGCCCCGGTAGCACCATTAGGACATACTGGACATTTAGGTATGCATCCGCAGTTAGATAAAGATCCAAAACTGGTTGTAATGGTATTAGCTCGATCATCAGTTTGTGTAGCTTCTAGGTTGTTTTCCAGGGTGCTATTTACGCCATCGTTACCATTGTTGGAGCGCTTGCTTATAGTAAATAGATCCTTGAACATAAAAAAATGGCCTCCTTTTAGAAAAAGAGTATCTATGTAATATAATATGTAAGCTTACAATTTGTGTACCAATATGTTGGAGGATAGAGGATCAGGTGTTCACCTCTTTCTTTATGATTCGTGATGCATGAGCCGATGAGTATACGCAGTGGTTTCTCTTTTATAATTCGACAATATGCTCTGAAATAGTAAGCACCCATTCCTTAGCGGAAGGGTACTTACAAAGAATTTTATGGATTTGTTCCTAAACTATTTTACATTAACTGATTAGAACACCAGCACTTGCGTTGCCTAAGAAAACATCAACAGGAATATCTCCAACAGAATTTGCTACAGAATAGACCAATAATAGACGAGTTTGTGCAGTTACGGGTATATTTAGGCCAGTAAGGATAGCACTGTCACTTTCACCAACTGTGATGGGGCCTGAGAAGGATAATGCTACAGCAGTACCTGGAATTGGGGCAAATGTGTTATTAGGTGTAACTGACTGGTACAACTGCGCTGTAACAGTTGTTGTGCCTGTAAGGGTTATAGCCACTGTAGCAGTAAAGTAAGCAGCGATTGCGTTAATTGTTCCATCACGGGGAAGGGAAAATGCGAAGCTTAAAAGTTGAGTGGCGAGAGATAGATTTATTGCTGTACCAGTAAGAACAACACCACTTGCAGAGGAGCCAAACGCGACGAGAGCTACAGTACGGACACCAGCAACATTAGTAAGTGCAAAAGGAATACCTGATCCAAGTCCAATAATAGCAGCACCGCCAGTAGCACCAGCAGCGCCAGTAGCGCCAGTAGCACCAGTAGCGCCAGTAGCGCCAGTAGCACCAGTAGCGCCAGTAGCGCCAGTAGCGCCAGTAGCACCAGTAGCGCCAGTAGCACCAGTAGCACCAGTAGCGCCAGTAGCACCAGTAGCGCCGGTAGCTCCAGTTGCGCCAGTCGCACCGGTAGCTCCAGTAGCTCCAGGATCACCAGTAGCACCAGTCGGTCCAGTAGGGCCTCCAAAAGCTCCAGTAGCGCCTGTGGCTCCAGTAGCCCCAGTAGGACATATTGGACATTTAGGTGTGCATCCGCAGCTACCTAGAGTACCATTACCAAATGTAATGGTATTAGCGCGGTCATCAGTTTCTGTAGCCTCTAGGTTGTTTCCTAGCGCGGTATTTATGCCATCGTTGCCGATGTTGGAACGCTTGTTTTTAGTTAAAAAATCCTTGAAAGACATAAAAATATTGACCCCCTTTTTTAAAAAAAGTATTTATGTAATATAATGTGCAATATTTCTATTAGTGTGCTAACAGATTTAATTCTAGCGGTAGGCATGGTGCCCATGTATTTGCAAGGGAGATCATGTTTTTTTATTTTGTAGTAGTATTCTGAAAATTTTATGCATAGGAGTAAAGGATAATGAGAGTCTTGGGAGGTGCCCCAGTGATTACTATCAGTCTTTGTATGATTGTAAAAAATGAGCAGGATACTCTTGAACAGTGCTTGCAATCGATTCGAGACATCGTAGACGAAATCATCATTGTCGATACGGGATCGATAGACCAGACGAAGGACATTGCCAGCAAATGGTCGGAGCACATCTTCGATTTTGAATGGATTGATGATTTTAGTGCAGCGCGGAACTTTTCCTTTGCTAAAGCCACTATGGATTACATCTTGTGGCTAGATGCAGACGACATACTGCTAGCGGAAGAGAGTCAAAAATTAGCCCGCTTGAAGCGCTCCATGTCTTCTGAGGTGGATGCTGTATCCATGCAGTATCACTGTGAATTTGACGATTACGGAAATGTCACGCTGAATGTACGGCGTACTAGAATGGTAAAACGAGCAAGGCATTATCAGTGGGTAGGTGCCGTTCATGAAGATGTATTGATAACAGATGGAATCTTTTACGATAGTGATATCGCAGTTACACATCGAAAAATTTCTGGCAGCTCTGATCCTGACCGTAATCTAAAAATATACGAAAAGATTTTGTCTGCCGGCAAGGGGTTTACTGGAAGAGATACGCTACACTACGCTATGGAACTTCATCATCATCAATTGCACCAAAAAGCCACAGAGTTTTATCTCAAATATATGGATATGGAAAATATTACGACAGAAGATTGCATCTATACTTGTTCCAAATTGGCAGATTGTTATTACCACCTTGGAGATCGAGAAAAAGAACGAGAGTTTATATTCAAGTCTTTTGAATACGATACTCCACGTTCAGAGTTTTGTTGTCGCTTAGGCTATTTCTTTTTGGAGAAAAGCCAATTTTATCAGGCTGCATTTTGGTATAAAGTCGCAACGGAGTTACCATTGCCGAATAACCGTTGGGTCATACTGAACCACGTTAGTTCTACTTGGTTGCCTCACATGCAACTCGGTCTTTGCTATTACCAAATGGGTGAATATGAACGATCATACCATCACAATAAAATCGCACTATCCTATCGACCCAATGACCTAAGTATTTTGAGCAACATAAAACTCCTTGAGGAAATAAGGTCAAAAAAATAACCAGCACGCGTAGGACGCAAGCTGGTCTTTTCATGCAGAATCATGAATTTCGTAGATGAACGTTAAGGATTCACGCCGACTCCTTCTGGGAGTAAACCTACCGTAACGGTAGCGAAAACAGTGCTGGTGTTGCCATCGATGACTGAGACATTGTTAGAGGTTAGATTTGACACGTAGATCACGTTCGTTAAAGTATTCACGCCAATTTCGGTTGGGGTCGTACCTACCGTAACGGTGGTGATAACATTATTGTTACTTCCGTCAATGACCGAGACATTGCTATTGCCTTGATTTGCCACGTAAATACGGTTGGTTGTTGGATTCACACCTACTCCAAATGGGCTTGAGCCTACCGTAATGGTAGTCATGACCGTATTGGCAGGTCCGCTAATAACCGAAACATTGTTACTACCTGCATTTGACACGTAAATACGGTTAGTTGTTGGATTAACATCTAGTAATTTTGGGTTCGTACCTACCGCAACGGTGGCGATAACAGTATTGGTATTTCCATTAATGACCGAGACGTTGCTAGCACTTTGATTTGTATTGTAAATACGGTTCGTTATCGGATTTACACGTACTCCAAGTGGCAATAAACCTACCGTAACGGTAGTGATAACAGTATTGGTATTTCCGTCAATGACTGAGACATTGCCACCGTTTGTATTCGTAACGTAAATACGGTTGGTTGTTGGATTCACACTTACTTCGACTGGTTTCGCGCCTACTGTAACGGTGGTGATAATAGTATTGGTATTTCCATCAACGACCGAGACATTGTTAGAGGTTTGATTTGTAACGTAAATACGGTTGGTTGTCGGATTCACGCTGACTCCCTCTGGGGCTAAACCTACCGTAACGGTGGTGATAATAGTATTGGTATTTCCATCAATCACCGAGACATTGTTATTGCCATTATTTGCAACATAAATTCGGTTAACGGAGATTGGGGTTGATGTAGCAGCAGTTCCAGTAGCACCAGTAGCACCAGTAGCTCCAGTAGCACCGGTTGCGCCAGCACCAGCACCAGTAGCACCAGTAGCACCAGTAGCACCAGTAGCACCAGTAGCACCAGTAGGTCCCTTTAAACTAGAACCGGTATCCTGCCAACAAGACGTTAAAGGAAGCACCGGTGCAGGTATGATTGTTGTTCTGTAGCCGACAATGAAGCTAACCGGAATTGTTGCGCTTGCCCATCCAGTTGCAAAGGACTTGTTAGCAATTGTATTGCCTGCAGTATATATATTGGTGCTGCCGGTAGAACTTACGTCAATGCCGATTAGACCTTTTCCGGCAGTGTTTTGGACAGTGTTTCCTTCTACTTCTATAAAACTAAATATGTTTAAGTTGGCAGCATTTAGTAGGACAGGAACGTTACCTTCGCTAATTGTGGTATTGTTGTTGATATACAATTCGAAATTAGAACCGATAAACTCTTCGATGACTAACAAGTGTCTGAGAGTAAAGGGAGAAGATGCCTGGGTGTTGTTGCTTATTAACAACTTACCTTGAAGTGTGCCTCCAGCACCAGATATATTTGTAATGTCAATAAATCTGCACTGCGTAGGTCCTGAGGCAGAAACAAATGTGTTATTGGCAATAATACTTACACCTGAGGTAGACGCTATATTGATATAACGATAGCCATTACCTAATGCAGCAAGGGGTGCATAGGTGAAGTTGCAGTTTGTAATTTGGAACTCAGTAGCTATCAAATACATTCCAAATTCACAGGCAGAAATCTCGCAATTGTCTACATAAATACCAGTAGCTGTTAGATTGCTTACGGCAATAATAGTTTCTGTCGTTAATGATGAAGGATAGTTTTGAACAATTTTCATAGCTTTAAAAATCACATTGGGGACAGTAACATTAAACATATTGTCAGAGCCTAAAGTTGGAACTAGTTTTGTTACAGTGGTGAACGCTATACCTTGCCCTGCGATAGTGATTGATTTATTAACAGTTATTGGTGCTAGGATGACAAAGGTTTCGGCGTTAAGCAATAACTGATCCCCATTACTCGCTGCGTTGATAGCCGTTTGAATATCTGTAAATGGTTGACCGGTACCAACTAATAGGGTGGCACCAGTTGGAGCTGGAATTGATCTCAGGGTTGGTTGTGCAGGCAATAAAAAGTTTGTTTTCTGATATACTTCGCCAGTAGTCAAATCAACATATGAGTCTCCAATTTGACCTAGTGAACAGGCAGGTTCTGAATTTCCTGACAAGAAGGATGAGCCAGTAGCGCCGGTTGCGCCGGTAGCGGCAGTAGCGCCAGTTGCACCGGTTTCACCAGTAGCGCCAGTAGCGCCAGTAGCGCCAGTAGCGCCAGTAGCGCCAGTAGCGCCGGTTGCGCCAGTAGCGCCAGTAGCGCCGGTTGCACCGGTTTCTCCAGTAGCACCGGTGGCCCCAGTAACACCAGTAGATCCAGTAGCGCCAGTTACTCCGGTCGCACCAGTTGAGCCCGTTTCACCGGTTACTCCAGTAGCTCCGGTAGCACCGGTTTCACCAGTAACACCCGTTGTTCCCGTCGTGCCAGTTGCTCCAGTAGCGCCGGTCACACCGGTTTCTCC